>Ga0078972_1006293_pt1 | contig 28452 bp, 24 predicted proteins | sample YelNatPaOPGAMG01_FD_67568 | JGI IMG/M metagenome (GOLD analysis project Ga0078972, IMG submission 67568) | Hot spring thermophilic microbial communities from Obsidian Pool, Yellowstone National Park, USA - OP-RAMG-01 (SPADES assembly) (version 2) | ecosystem: Environmental > Aquatic > Thermal... | reverse complement strand
TAAGGGAAGGCTTGAAAACATTCGGCGCAGACCCAATAAGGCTAAGCGTGTTGGCAACAGCGGAACTTTTACAGGATGCAGACTTCAGCCCGGCTGTTGCTAAGGCAATGCGCGATAGGCTAGAGCGGTTTTATAGGCTTGTAGAATCAGTCAAGGCGGAAGCAAGCCAAAAGACTCAGCCGCCAGAGGAAGAGTTGACAGCCATTGACCGATGGATGTTAAGCCAGCTGCAAGAGCACATTAGAAAGGCAACGGAAGCCATGGAAGAACTAGCAGTGCGTAAAGCAATCCACACAATCTTATTTGAACTAGAACAAGACCTACAATGGTATCTGAAACGCTCAAAAACGACACCGAAAGCCGCTACAACCTACATACTAAGCGAAGTCTTGAGAAATCAAATATTGATGCTTACGCCTTTTGCACCGCACATTTGCGAAGAGTTATGGGAGAGAATGGGTGGAAAAGGGTTCGCCTCTCTGGCACAATGGCCGAAATCAGATGAAACTAAGATTGATATTAAAGCTGGAGAAAGCGAAACACTCATAGCGACACTGCTTGAGGACACAACACACATCGTAAAGGCAACTGGCATGGCGCCCAAAAAAGTGTTCTATTACACGGCGTCCACGTGGAAGTGGAAAGTGTACTTAAAAGCTGTTGAAAAATCCGTGGAAGGAAAACTCGAGCAAGGCAGCCTAATAAAGGAACTATTAAAGGATGCGGATTTGAAGGGAAAAGCTAGGGAAATAGCTGATTTCGCAGGCAAAATTATCGAAGAAGTTAATAGGATGCCCCGAGAGAAAAAAGAAAGGTTAATGCTTGTTGGATACGTGGACGAAGCCAAAATATTGGAGGAGGCAAAGGAATTCTTGAAAGCAGAAATCAACGCCGAGATAACAATCTACAAAGAGGAAAGTGTAGAGCTTTACGACCCGAAAGGCAGGGCGAAGCTCGCTAAGCCATGGCGGCCAGCAATATACATAGAGTAGCGTAGCTCACAGGAAGCTTTTCAAAGTGTTTAATGTTCGGTGATTAATGCGAATGTGATAGTTTTTCCTACCACCACTTGTAGTTGTGACATAGAAATCCTTTTCTTCTTGAAGTTTAGAGCCATGCGCGCGCGCATAAAATTGTTCGACAAATATTTACTGTTGTCACCTTCTCACTCTTTACCCGCTCTTCAATAGCCTCCTGCAACATTCTAGGATTAATTATGTAGATAACTTCAGATCCCCCTCTACCGGCTCTTGCGTAGTGCATTTCCATGTCCATCAAAAGATGTTTAACAATGTCATAATAGGGTGACCTACGATATTTGATTAAGTATATGTAATTTATAAGGGGATAGGAACTTCACCTATCCTACTCTCAGACAAGCTTGCCCTCCCCCTCTAATAAAGAGGGGAAAAAATTCACCCTTAAAAGTTTTAAGTAAAATTTTTCTATCAGCATACATAAGCCCAAGTAAAACTATATCTTTAACACGTTTCATATGAAAATCAGCGAAGGGTCCGTGGCGCAGCTTGGACAAAGCATAAGGCTTAATCCAAAGAGCGCGTCGGCCTTCTAAGCCGGAGATCCCGGGTTCAAATCCCGGCGGACCCGCCATTAAAATTCCCCTTTCGGGGGAGCGTTCAGAATGAGCTGCTTTGCTCGTGTGTCGTTGGGACTGTCCTGGGACGGTCCCCGGGATGTTGGTGGGACAATCCTATGACCGAAGATCTCTTAGAGAGTTTGAAAAAGCGTGTAGATGAGCAGTGGAGGGGTTTTGGGTTCCTTAGCTTCCAGTTTGGATGAGGAGGGTAGGCTTGATGGTTTGATGAGGCGTGTTGATGATCAATGCCGAGTTCTGGAGTCTTTGGCTTCTGGCGGTTTTTCCAGTGGAAAAATTGTCATTTAAACTTTGTGAAGGGCAGACACTTATGCGCCTTACACTGCGCTTTTGTTGGCAGGTTCATGGTTGAAGTAGGCCATCCTACGAAGACATGCTATATAGTCGAGGCAAGGATTAGGATTAAATCTGATAAGGTAGACATAGGGCTATTGCTGAGCTTCTGAGGCTTAAGGTTAGTCCAAAGCTATATGCCTCCTTCAGAGATAGTTTCATAAGCAGCATTATCATAGAGCTCAATTAGCGCGCTAAAAAGATGTGCGCGCGGCGGTTATTCCTAAAAATTCTCTGAGAAATTTTGATATGTTAGAGAAAGTTATTCCTGAGTAATCATAATCTGGATTTGCTTCCACGATATCCAAGGCTTTTATGTTTAATTCTTTTAGGTTGTAAACTACTTCTATAAGGTTTCGTGACGTAATTCCTCCACCTTCTGGATTGCCAACCCCAGGGGCGAATGCTGGATCCAAAATGTCAACGTCTAAGGACACGTATATGTTGTCAACTTCATCCAAAGCTTCAGTGATGAGGGAGGAAAATTTCTCAGCATTCTTATAAACCTCAGATGCTGTTACAGTTTTTATTTTGGCATATTTAGCGTAAGCCGTCTGTTCAGCTGTGGATGCTCTGATGCCTATTTGGATTATGTGCTGAGGATTAACAATGCCATCTTCAACTATTCTTCTCGCGGTGCAAGCGTGAGAATATGGGTCTCCATCATAACATTCATATAAGTCTGGATGAGCGTCGAGATAGATTAAACCCCAAGAGCCGTTTAAGGCTTCTTTTAAGGCCTTTAATGTAACGTATGTAATGCTGTGGTCTCCTCCAAGAAAGATGAGTAAATTGAGATGCTGATTTCCACTAACCACCTCTCTCACTACTTGAAATGCCTCAAAGAGGGAATGGGGAACTACGTTGCCTAAATCGTAGATTTTCCAGTAATCCTTAATGTTTATGTTGTTTTCAGCGTAAGAATTGTAAATTCTTGAACTTGTATATTCTCTAATGGTGCTTGGAGCTTTGGCTGAACCTTTCCTAAAGGATGAACTTTTATCCCAACATAAACCAAGGACGATGGCATTCGCTTCATCTCTGTTTTCTGTTTCGGCGCCAAAAAATAAGCTCATAATATTCCCTCGTCAAACGGTAAACTTTGCGCTTGCGGCATGTTCACGAATTAGTTTGTTTTAAAAGTCTTTTTATCGCTTCAATATCAAGGGGTACAGAGATCGGATTTTTAGAGATTTTTCTTCCGCTTCTAGGATCCTTGAGCCCATTTCCTGTTATTAGACAAACCACTTCGTCTTTTTTATCGATTATTCCTGTTTCTACGAGTTTTGGAAGGGCGGCAATGCACGCTGAACCAGAGGGTTCTGCAAATACCCCTTCAAGGCGGGCTAAGGAGCTCATGGCTTCCAAAATTTCCTTATCAGAAACGTATTCCGCATTTCCTTTTGATTCTTTCAAGGCTTTAAGTGCTAACGGAGCGTCATAACTCCATCTTCCAATTAATCCTTCAGCTACAGATTCTCCGCAACTTTCTAAAGGTTTAACTTCACACCTTTTGAAACCATCAACTATAGGTGCTCCGTTAACAGGTCCCGTTGCAACCATTTTTGGCAAATTGTCTATTAAGCCTAAATTGTTTAGCTCTTTAAACCCTTTCCACATTCCATATAAATGAGTGCCATTGCCAACGTTATCTATGATCCATTCTGGCGCTCTCCATCCCAATTGTTCGCATATCTCGTAGGCAATTGTTTTATCCCCTTCCACTCTAAACCTATTGTGGCCCGGGCAAGCCTCGAAAATGTCCAAATTTTTAACAGCCTCTAAATAGACTTCAAAGATCTCCTCGTAAATTCCATCCACTAGAAATGTTTTGGCGCCGTGAACTGAGCATTGAAAAATCTTTCCTTTTGAAGCTGTTGAAGGCATGAAAACGAAGCAGTTCAATCCAGCTCGGGCTGCATAAGCTGAAAGTGAAGCAGCTGCATTTCCAGACGACACACATGATACGCTCTTTTTTCCAAACTGTAAGGCTTTGTTTACGGCTAAAAGGCTTTCACGATCTTTAAAAGAGCCAGTTGGATTTTGAGCTTCAATTTTTAGTAACAGATTTTTAACTTTGAACTTTTTAGCTAGTTTTTGGCTTTTTAGTAGTGGGGTTCCCCCCTCCCCTAATGTTATTAATTTTTCTTTCTTCTGGAATCCCAACAATTCCCTATATCTTAAAGCATTAAAGGGCCTTTTAGAAAACAACTTTTTACTTACTGTTTCCTTGATTTCTTCATAGTTATACACTACTTCTGTTATGCCTTTAAAAACGGTTATTCCTCCTATCTTTTCAAAGCCGCATTTTGGGCAGACAAAGAATTTTGGCTCTTGAGGAAATATTTCGCCACAATTTATGCATTTCAAACCTTCGATTAACATGTTCTCACCCTTTCTTTTAACTGGGTATTAGCATGTTCTTTCCATATAGCATTTTAGATTTTCGAATGGCAAACGTTATTAGGAAATTTGATAAAACATCCTTTTCTTTAAGGATGCGAAAACAGGTGGAAGACTATGCCCTCGCTTAATTTACTTTCTAAGAGGCAGAAGTATGCGGTGCACTTGACAAGCTTAGATATTCTCCAAGAAGTCGGCGTCATAGTTCCCTACGAAGAAGCCTTGAAAAAACTTGAGGAAGCGGGAGCTGAGGTTGATTATAAAAGTCAAAGAGTGCTAATCCCACAGTACCTTGCTGAAGAAGCCATTCAGAAAACGCCCCATAGGTTCAACGTTTACCATAGGGACTTAAAAACAAAGAAAACTTTGGGTGGCAACGAGACCCATTTTAGCACAGTGGGGTTTGCAACTAACTTCTTTGACGTGATGTCAAGAAGTTACAGAAGAGTTACAGTGCAAGACTTAGCGAATGCAACGAAAATTGCTGATGCATTGGAAAATGTCGAGCTTCAAATGTGTATGGGTTCCCCGATGGACGTGCCGCACGAAATTGTAGACAGGTATATGTGGGCAACCGCCTTCGAGAACACAAGCAAACCAATAATTAATGAGGCTATGCGGAAAGAAGGCGCTTTAGACTCCATTGAAATGGCTTCAGCAATTGTAGGCGGGTTAGAAGAGCTGAGAAAAAAGCCAATAATGCTATTACTGATATCCATAACAAGCCCGCTTACATATGACAGAGCTACCCTTGAAGCTTTCATGGAGGCTTGCAAACTCGGCATTCCAGTGTTTGTAAATTCTGGCCCAATGGCTGGAGCAACAAGCCCAGTAACTTTGGCTGGAACTCTAGCCTTAAACATGGCTGAATTCATAAGCGCCCTAGTGATTCGTTACTTGGTCAACAAGAATGCCCCACTTATTATTGGAAGTTGGGCTAGGGCCATGGATGTAAGAGAAGCTTCAGCGGTACTCGGAGGACCGGAATTTGCTCTGTTGCATGCATGCGTCGCCAATTTGGCACATTACTATGGGATTCCAAGCGCTGGAGGCGGCGTTTTGTCTGACTCCAAATCTTTAGACGCTCAAATGGGATATGAAAAGGCTTTAACCGGGGTGCTTCCAGCCCTAGCCGGCCTCAACCTAATATGCGGCATGGGCTTAATCGCCTCAGAAAACACCATGAGCCTAGAAGGCCTCGTCATAGACAACGAAATTGTCAGCATGATAAAGAAGATTGTAAATGGCTTTGAAATCACGGATGAAACCTTAGCGTTCGATGTCATTAAAAATGTTGGACCTAAAGGCAGCTTCATAAGAGAACGGCACACCTTAGAACACTTTAGAAAAGAAATTTGGATACCAAAAATAACTAATAGGGCCTTCCCGGAGGTTTGGGTTAAATCAGGCGCCAAGGATTTGTGGGTCAAAGCTAAAGAGGAAGTTGAGAAAACATTGAAAGAGCACCATGTTCTTCCACTTTCAACAGACGCAAAAAATAAGATTATAAACATTATCAAGAGAAGGGAAAAAGAGGTGCTAAAATGAGCGCAGAAAACATTATTAAAAGATTAAAACGCTCAGTTTTAGACTATAATACAGACGAAGCTGTTTCCGCCGCCAAAGATGCTGTGAAGCTTGGAGTTGACCTCCTCAAGGTTATAGAAGAAGGCTTAGCAAAGGGAATAAGAGAGGTTGGAGAAAAATTCGCAAACGGAGAAATCTTCCTTCCAGAACTAGTGATGGCCGCAGAAACTATGAAAAGGGCATTGGAAATTCTGGAGCCAGAATTGAGAAAAGAGAAAAGGGAGCGTAAAGCCCTTGGAAAAGTGCTTTTAGGCACTGTTGCAGGAGACATTCACAGCATAGGAAAAACTATAGTTGCTTCCATGTTAACTGCAAACGGATTTGAAGTCTATGATATCGGAGAGGATGTCCCAGCAGAAAAATTTGTAGAGAAAGTTAAAGAGTTAAAGCCAGACGTAGTTGGATTATCAGCCCTCCTAACCACGACATTACCGGAACAAAGGACAGTTATCGAGGCTTTGAAGAAGGAAGGCTTACGAGACAAAGTTAAAGTAATCATAGGTGGGGCTCCAGCAAGCATGGAATGGGCTGAAGAAATAGGTGCTGACGGATACGGGGCAGATGCAGCTGAAGCCGTTGAGGTTGTTAAAAGGCTCTTAGGATACTCAAAGTAAATCTTTCATCCAAAATAGGCGGGGGGACCCTCAATGAGTAAAAAATTGAAGCTTTCAAAACGATCAAAGAAAATCCCAAAATCCGGAATCCGAAAAATGTTTGACCTAGCCCAAAAATATGAAGGCCTAGTGAATTTATCGATAGGAGAACCGGATTTTGACACGCCACCTCACATTATTGAGGCAGCTTTTAAGGCCATGAAGGAAGGCTACACCCACTACACAGTGAATGCCGGTTTTCTAGAATTCAGAAAGGCTGCTTCGGAAAAGCTATGGAAAGAAAACTGCATAGAGGCCGACCCGGAAAAAGAGATTATGGCAACGGCTGGAGCCATGGGAGGCTTATCTTTGGCAATATTAACTTTAATAGATCCTGGTGATGAAGTGCTTATTCCGAACCCAGGCTTTCCAAACTATGCTGCCCAAGTTGTTCTTGCCGGCGGCAAACCAGTTCCGTATCCCCTTAAAGAAGAAAATAATTTTCACGCAAATGCCGACGATATAGCGGAAAGAATAACTCCAAAAACCAAAGCAATAATCATTAATTCACCATCCAACCCCACAGGGTCTGTGCTTAAGGAAAAAGAGCTAAAGAATATAGCTGATGTTGTGTTGGAACGCGACCTTTTTTTGATTTCCGATGAAGCCTATGAAAGCATTTTATATGATGGAGTGAAACAAATAAGTATAGCATCTTTTCCAGAGATGAAGGAAAGAACGGTAAGCATATTCACATTTTCAAAAACGTACGCGATGACAGGATGGCGTATAGGCTTTGTAGTGGCACCGGAAGAGATGATGGAAGTCATGCTTGAACTTCAAGAGCACATTCTCGTGCATCCCAGCTCCATTTCCCAAATGGCAGCAATAGCAGCTTTACGCGGTCCAAAAGAATGCGTGCAAAAAATGCTTAGGGAATATGCAGAGAGAAGGGAAATCATAACAAAAGAGCTAAACAGCATGCCCGGATTTACCTGCTTAAAACCGGAAGGCGCCTTCTATGCTTTTCCAAACATAAAGAAAACTGGTATGTCATCGACCGAAATCGCAATGTATCTTTTAGAGAAGGCGAAAGTAATAACTGTGCCTGGAACAGCCTTTGGAGATTGCGGCGAAGGATACATAAGAATTTCCTACGCAACGTCAAAAGAGAAAATAATGGAAGCCATGAACAGAATGAGAGCAGCCTTGGAAAAGTTAAGCAAATAAAAATGTTTTTTATTTATCTCCTCTTTTTTATGTTCCACAGCGATTTCATTTTAAAAAGATTAAGGCGTTTTTGAAAACTTACTTGAATATTCTAAATAGTGGATGATCTTTTGTTAATGGCCTTAATCCAAATTCCTGCGACATAGAGTAAGCAACGTAAGCATCAGCTAAACCGCAGTAGAAGTATGCATGGGAAGCATTTTCAATAGGCCCATACAGTACAAAGTTGCCTCCCGCGATTATTGGGAAAACATTGGCTACAGTGCTTGCAAGCAAATACTCTGTTGTATCGAGTTTTCGTCTGCTAGTCCACCTCTCAACCGCATTATGCGTTCCGGCTCCCGCAGGCAATCCATACTTTTCCTTAACTAAGTAGATGGCTTTACTAACAGGCCCTGGATCCGGCAAGTCGAGAACCGTTGTGTCAACTAGGAATTTTTCTACCCCTGCTTTTTGAGCTATAGCTAATAACTCGTCAAGCACTTGCAACCTTCCAGAAATTGTGGGATTTTTAGTGTTAAGTGTTAGCAGAATAGCGGACTTAATTTTTGCATCTTTAATGGCCAAAATCTCTTCCTCTTTAATATGGGGCGTTATGGAATTGTAAACAACTCTGTCGGATAAGCCCACCTCCCTCACGTATTTCGCTCCAGCAATTCTAACATCGGCTGTAGCGCCATCTATTGCAAAGGGCCCATCAATATGATTTGCTGCAAAATCTAAAAATTTCTCAAAGGCTTCAGGCCATGAACAGCAAACATCAACAATCCTAGGATTTCCGGTTTTAGCGGATATTTCCTCCTCTCTTTTTAGCACTTCTTCTGCTTTCTCCTTGTCAAACTCGCCTTTAAGCGCATCTTTCACAATTTTATGTTTATGATAGAAGATGCTTCCAATCAATACCGTTGGAAGTTGTCCCGGCTGTCCTCCAATTTTCACGTTTGCAATGTCGAAAATTTTCTGTTCCCTTTCGAATTTGAACATTTTAACCACTCCTTAGAATTCGCCTTATTGATGGAAATCTATTTAAGCTTTCATGAGGGATTAGGGTGGCTTTCAAGAACTCTTTTTCGAAACTTGGATCTGCAGCCAATTCTAAGTAGCGCACCTTTATGGCTATCTCATCCGCCTTTTTCCTAGCTTCCTTAGAGATAAGAGCCATTTTAGCGCCTACTATGGCGGTATTGCCCACAAATTCCACTTTTTCCAACGGAACGTCGGGTATTAAGCCAACAATTTTAGCATTTTCGGGATTTAGGTAATTTCCAAAAGCTCCGGCGATGAAGATTTTGGCGATGTTCTTCTCCTTTAGTTTTTTCCTTTTCATCAGTATTGAGCATCCAGCGTATATGGCGGCTTTTGCCAGTTGTATTTCACGGATGTCCTTTTGCGTCACCGTTATGTCCTTTTTTGTTTTGGTTTCGTCTCCCCAAGCAATAACGAATTCTAATTCCCCGTTGCTTTTTCTTAACCTAGGAGTTTTTATATCCCGATTTATCTTTCCGCTCCTATCTATTATTTTGTGCCTAAACATTTCAGCAACAGCGTCGACCATGGCTGAACCACATAAACCAACGGGTTTTTCCCGCCCTATCGTTTCATACTCAACCTCCAAATGTGAGTCTATTCGAATTTTTTCTATGGCGCCGGTTACAGCCTTCATCCCATGTTTGATATGGAATCCTTCAAAAGCTGGACCTGAAGCACAAGAACATGAAAGCATATCTTCCGAATTGCCGATGAAAATTTCGGTGTTCGTGCCTATATCAATTAATAGAGAAATTTCGCTTGAATTACATACACCGGTAGCTAAGACATCTGCAACAGCATCAGCTCCAACAAATCCTGCTATTACAGGTAAAACTGTTACGATTCCAGAGGGATTTATGCGGAGGTTTAATTCGTTGGCTTTAACGCTTAATCGCTTTTTTATCGCGGGCGCGAAAGGCGATAACGCCATGTACTTTGGTTGAATTCCGAGAAATAAGTGGTGCATGGCGGTGTTGCCCACAACCACTATTTCGTATATTTTGTCGGGTTCCTTTTTCGTCCTTTTGCATACCCCATTTATAATTTTGTTTATGGCCTCCACCACAAGCGTCTGCAGAGATCTTAAATTTTTGGGGTCAGCGGTTGCAAAAGTTATCCTTGTTATTATATCTTCGCCATAGGCAAGTTGAGGATTTTCCAGAGATTCTATATCTAAAGTTTCGCCAGTCGCCAAATTTACAAGATGACCAACAATTTTTGAAGTTCCTATATCCACGGCGAAGCCGAACAGTTCCTCTGAAGTATTTCCGGGTTCTACAGCAATTATTTTGCGCTTATTCCAGAGGGTTGCGGTTACCTTAAAGTTTGATTGGCGAATAATCTCTGGAAGACCCCTGAGAACATCATAATCGATTTCTAAACCCTCAAATTTTTTAATAGCTTCTAGCGCGTTAAGAAGACGTTCATAGTCGGGTCTTATATCGGATAGCGTCGGCTTTGGAAGTGAAACAAAAATTTTTTCCACAGCTGGTTTTGGCTCTAAAAATCTTTCCTTCCCTGTAGCTTGAATTCTTCTCGATTCAAAACTACTTTCTGGGGGAATTATAACTACCGTGTCTTCCAACACTCTAGCCTGGCAAGCTAACCTGTAACCTTCATCAATCTCGGACTTGGATAAAAGCCGCTTTTCAGATTCTGTTAGTTCACATAAACTATCTTGTTTTTTAACTATAATCTTGCATTTTCCACATAAACCCTTTCCACCACATTCTGATCTAATCTTCACACCCGCATCCTTAGCTGCTTGAAAAACCGTTGTCCCTTTTAAAGTTCGAATTTTTTTAGCTTGCGGTTCGAATAAAATAACTAAATTTTTGGATGAAACCATTCTATTTCTACCTAAAAAATGTAAGGGAAAGGGGGTTCAGCATTTTTTAATAAGATCTTTCACGAAATTGTCAAGGTTTTCTTGAACATCTTTAGGCAAGGGTTCTGGTTTATGTTCTCTCAGTTTTCTCTCAACAACTTCGTGTGCCCGTTTCGTGATGTCTTTTCCACCAGAGTCTTTCCAAGCCTTCCATTCTCTACGGTCAATGATTTCTGATGGTATGAACTGCTCTTTTCTGATCCATTCCAAAGTGTGCCTCTCAGCCAAGTATACGCCCCCGGGACCTACCTTTTTTATCAAGTCAAAAGCTATGGTTTCATCCTCAACTTTCACGCCTTTTGCCATCCTCAACGCCATACCGCAAAGTTCGTTGTCTATAACAAGTTTTTCGAAACTTTGGCAATTTTCAAAGTCTAACATTCCAGGCCCTGATATCACATTTATTCCCGCCAACGCCCCTAATACTAAGCCGATTCCAGTTTCAAAGCCGCACTGCGCGTCTATTACTTTTGCATCACTAAGTCCAATGTACATGTGAGTTGGCAACTTATAGTACTTTGCAATTTGTATGTAAGAACAGCCCAATAGCATAGCTTCCATAGCCCCAAGACAAGCCGTGGCACATTTCTGATCAAAAACTGTCGGTGAACCGCCATAAATCACCGGTGAGCCCGGATTTGTTAGTTGAACCATTACTAAACCGCTTAAAAATTCGGCATTATGCTGCACAAGGGAGCCAGCTATCGTCGCTGGAGCAGTGGCACCCAGCTGGAGAGCTGGAATAATTTCAGCGGGTAGGCGAAACTTGGCGCAGTCAATTAAGTTTTGGGCGTCAAGTTCGCTCCATTTTAATGGGGAGGAGGGGCATACATCAAATATTGCCATAGGTTTTCGAGTTAGCTCTCTTTCACCTCCAGCCACAATCTCAAGCATGCGCTTCATGTCGTAGAGTCCATCGATGCTAAACGCTCCTGTTACTATCGGTTTCGTAGAATTTTTTAACACCAAGTAGAGGCGGTAACGGTCAACAATTGTTTGAGGGACATCTGAAACAACCATGGCTGTGCTTTGGGCATGAATATATTTAAGAGCGTCGGCCAATCTTACAAGATTTTCTAGATCTTTTGAGATAGGCCTTCTAATTTCGGCCTTCTCGTAATCTAATATATATAACGCCGATGATCCTGGATTAAATGTTACATTATCGCCTCCTAAAATCTTATCATCCTTCCTATTTCTGCCGTAAAGCCTTATAGTTGATGGAGCTTTTAACAAAGCCTCTTTAGTTAGGCTTTGTGGAATATATGCAATTTTCTTTTCGAAGTCAACTTCAGCACCACTGTTGGCTAAAAGTTTCAGGGCATTATTGTTGTATATTTTTACCCCTACTTCTTCTAAAAGCCTTAAAGAGGCAAGATGGATGGTTTCAATTTCATTTTTTTCCAACACTTGAAGTTTTAAGGGTTCAGAGAAGGACAACTTTGTACACCCCTATTAAAACATTTTATATGAGCATCTTTCCCTTTCCTCAACTTCTTTTATGAATGCTCTTAACTCTTTTTCAACGCTTGTTTCTAATGGTTCAGGTTGATGTTTCGTTAATATTTCCTTAGCTTTTTCACGGGCCACTTGTCTTAAGTCTTTAGAACCGCTTTTTTCCCATATATCCCTCATCTGCCTGTTTATGATTTTGGGGATGAAATGCTCCGTCTTTAAATGCTTTAAAGTATGTTTGTTGGCAAGGAAGTGCCCTCCTGGACCTACTTCTTTAATCACATCTATTGCCAGCGTTTCGTCATTAACCTCTATTCCACTAAGGGCTCGCAATACAATGCCGCATAATTCGTTGTCTATGACTGCTTGCTCGTAACTCGCGGTCAGCGTAGATTCAAGGGCGCCTGCAGCTACATAAATAAAGTTTATACCTGCCATTGCTGCCATCATCAGCGTAACTGCCTTCTCAATACCTGCTTGAATGTCTGGAATTTTAGACTCGGTTCCTCCACCAGTTCCTCTGGATGGCAGACTGTAAAAGCGGGCGAGTTGGGCAGACGCCACATTAATTAATGCTGCCTCAACAGCACCATATGCTAAATTGCCAGTTTTCATGTCCGTTATAGTTGACACAGTTCCATAAAGTACCGGAGCACCTGGACTGGTTAACTCCGCTATAACTATTCCGCTTAAGACTTCAGCGTTTTGTTGAACCAAAAGTCCCGCCAACGTGACTGGCGCGGTGGCGCCTGCTTGGTCTTCAGGCGCTATTATGACGGGCTGCTTATACCTAGCGTAAACCATGAGTCCTTCTGTTAATTCTTTAGAGTGTTGTAGTGGACTTACTGGGTTATGGAAGCCCAACAACATTGGTTGCTTGATGAGGTTCTCTTCTCCCCCTGCGAGAATCGAAGCCATTTTAATGGTGTCCATCGAAATCGTATGGCCGTACGTATATCCATCCATAGTTTTCGTTGTGTTCTTAAACCCAGCGTACATTTCATATACATGAGCGATAGGTTCAGGTATGTCTCGTGCTTTAACAGTTATTGAGGCATGATGTATATTTTCTAGGGCATCTGCAAGCTTGAAAAAATGTTCTAGATCTGTATAGGTTGAGTCTCGTCTTTCACCCGTTTCCAAGTCTAAAACGAATACGGAAGTTCCTTCCATTGAAAAATGAACTCGATAACCTCCAAGATTTAGTTTATACTTTCTGTCTCGACCATATAGGCTAATGCGACTTGGAGCTTTCTTTAAGGCTTCTCTCACCAAATATTCCGGTATTCGAGCTATTTTTTCTCTTTCATCAACGATGGCACCTGCGTCTTTAAGTAATTTTAAAGCATTTTGCTCCAAAACTTTAACGCCGACATTTTCCAGTATCTCCATAGTGGCCCTATGAACTTCATATAGCTCATCATGACTCAGTATTTCTAATTCACTACCTCGAGCTTGCATCCTTCCACCAGCATACTGCTTAAAGACATCCTATGAGCTTTTTGACGACTTGTACGGCCTCCATAGCATCTGCTCCGTGCCCATCGGCGCCAATTTCTTCAGCCCATTTCTTTGACGTCGGTGCTCCGCCTACAATTATTTTTACTTTATCACGTAGCCCCTCTTTCTTAAGAGCCTCGATAACATCCTCCATTTTCGTCATCGTCGTCGTCATTAGAGCACTTAATGCAAGGATGTGTGGCTTGACCTCTTTCACTTTCTCCACAAATTTTTGTGTCGGGACATCAACGCCAAGATCAATTACTTCGAAACCTGTCACCATAAGCAAGGTGCTGACTATGTTTTTTCCAATGTCGTGTATATCTCCTTCCACAGTGCCGATGAGAACCTTGCCCAACGTTTTCTTCTCTTTAGAGCTTTTCGAAATCGCCGGTTCCAAAACTTTAAGAGCTTGCTTCATAGCTTCAGCTGCCACCACAAGCTCTGCCAAAAACGCTTCGCCAGAGCCAAAACGCTCACCAACAATTCTTAACCCTTTTGCAAGCCCATCTTCAATTGCCTTAACCGGGTCTACCCCACTATCCAAGGCTTCCTTAGCTGCCTCAACAGCGGCATCAGGATCATATTTTAAAATAGCGTTTGCCAATTTATTCAAAATGATCTCTTCCGCGTCAACCATTCGGCATCCCATCGTATTAGTGTTATAAATAACATTCTTTTAGTCAATTTAAGTTTTCGGTAACTTATTCGAAATTTAATTAATGTTATTTCATTTACCTCTTTAAAATGGAAAAATTTAAAGCAGCAAATTATTTTTAAAAAATATATGGAACATGATTTAAAAGGAGATATTATTGCAGCATTAAATCTTAAAGAACCAGAAATGGTGCCCGTAGCCCCATACATAATGACTAATTATGCGCCTAAACTGCTAGGGTTAAAAATTTCCGAATTTGTTTTAGGCTCTAGTAAGTTGAAGGCAAAAGTGCTTCTAAACGCTTTTGAAAGGCACAAGTACAACTGGATAATGGTCAGTTCAAACGAGCCGGAAAATTGGCTTAAAAACATTCGAATTGTTGATAGAGGCGATAAATATGAGCTGTTGGACAAGCATGACGGTCGGCTTGTGTGTCTTCTTCCTAAAGACGACACTCCAGTTTATGGGAGCTGGTCGGGTTTTGGAGATTTAAAAATAGACGAGGCTACTGAGCGAATGGAGGCGGAAATCGAAGACTACAAAAAAATATTAGAGGGTGGACGGTGTGAAGTCGCAAAAATTGTTTCGCAAAAGGCTGGAAAAATGGCTCTGGTAACAGCGATTATAGGCGCCCCCTTCGGCGAAGTTGCTTGTAGGCTAGGCTTAAAAGAAACCATGTTATGTATGTTTAAACGCCCAGACCTGATAAAAAAACTTTCTGAACTGGTTTTGAGAAGGTATATAGAAGAAGCAAAAGCGCTGATCGAAGCTGGAGTTGAAGCCTTCTGGATTGAGGAGGTTTTTGCTGACGCTGGCACGATCTCTCCGAGACATTATGAGGAGCTAGCTTTACCTTACGAAAAAAAGGAGGTTGACGAGTTTAGGCGTTTAGGCGTATACACAATTTTCTATTTTTGCGGCAACCCGATGCCTATCATAGAGAAAATTACTTCCATAAACGCGCATGCATTCGCATTCGAAGAGGACAAAAAAGGTTTCAAAATTGATATGCCTCGTGTTAAGGGCGTCTTAAAAGGCAAGGCATGCCTTTTCGGAAATTTTGACGCCGTAAATATCTTGAAAAAAAGCCCAAAGGAAGTGGAGGAAAGCGTGAAGGAAATGATTTTAAGACTTGCTCCAGGAGGAGGTTTTGTCCTTGGTACGGGTTCCCCGGTTTTGAAAGATGTTCCACCAGGAAACATAGACGCTATGGTCGCAGCTGCAAGAAAATATGGGCGAACGGAATTTCTACGAGAATCTAATAAATGTTAAATATGAAAGGCTGTTTTATTTAAAATATGGTTAACTTCCATGAATAGCGTGGGCTTACTTGTCTTGGAGCTTTCCGGGACTCCTTATGAGAGAGGCTATGAATATGGTGTTAAATGTAAGAACCGAATAGCCCGCATGGTTGAAGAAGAGTTTTATAAAGAGTTTAGTGGAAGGCTAACCAAAGAGCAATTAATAAAACATGCCAAAAAATATGCACCTTTTATAGAGGATTATTCGCCGGAATTAGCTGAAGAATTGCGTGGGGTGGCTGATGGTTCTGGGCGTTTATATGAGGAAATAGTGATGATAAATGCCCTTGAAGAAAGGGAAGGCTTTGAAAAAAGATGTACAGCGTTTGCTGCGACGGGACGATCCACGGAATATGGTGAAACTTATCATGGACAGAACTGGGATGGATTAGCCTGGGAATGGTTTGATGGGGAGGTCAGCTTACTTTTCAAGATTAAACGCAAAAACGGCCCTGACATTTTAAATTACACGAACCCAGGGATTCTGACATGCGCCGGATTAAACTCGAATGGTGTGGGGATAAGCTGGACTTCTGTTCCAAGGTTAGAGTTAAAGCTTGGTGTTCCTACTTACATTATCGTGGCAGAGGTTTTAAAGCAGAAAACTATCGGAGATGCTTTAAATGCTGTTCTAAGGGCTGAGAGAGCTGGGTGCTTTCACTTTATCATCACCGACAAAACCGAGATCTACAACATTGAGGCTACTCCTAGTGACGTTGATATAGATTACAGTGATGAGTATGTGGTGCATGCAAACCATTACGTTTCAGAAAAATTCTATGCAAAGCAAAACGTGACTCAAATGAAGGCTGATACCTTTGTGCGTTACAATAGAATGAAAAGGCTTCTGCGAGAGAATTTTGGAAGAATCAACTTGGAAACATGTATCAGCTTTTTAAGGGATCATGTCAATTATCCATTGTCCATTTGCAAACATCCAGACGAGAGAGTTGCTGAAAAATTTAGAGGATTAACCCTCGACTCGTGGGTTGCCGTGCCAGCTAAAGGTGAATTCTGGTTGGCTCATGGATCACCATGCGAAAACAAGTTTGTGAAATACACCTTTTAGGTTTTAAGCCATTTTATTAAGCGTTTTAAAATGTATGTAATTATCAGACATGAAGCAAATAGCGCGACGGTGGCTGTAACGTTGATTGAACGCGTATACAGAAAGTCGATTATGTCTTTAAAGAGAATAAACGCGGAGAAAATCAGCATGTATATGAGTAGCGGAATTATGAGTATAAAAAAGTGGTAATGATAATGGCAGGAACATCTTTCGATGACATCTCTACTACATTTGTGTTATGTAAGTTATTTCTGTTTGCGTTTTATAATGAAATATCCTAGCAAGAATCCCACTATAAATGTGCAGATGGCAGTTGTGATGATCTCCGTCGTGTATGCGGACAATGGTGTCGTGGGCAGAGGGTAATGATAACCTGCCTTTTCAAGATAATGCTTAGCCAGTTCAATATCGTAAGTGTATGCAGGTGCGTCTGGATTATAGCCGAACCAGTATGGCGGTACCGGAGAATTAGCGCGCTCGGCATAACCTTTAAGCAAGTCATTAATTATATGTTCGTAGGGAATTGCATGGCATAACGCCTTCCTCACATACGGGTTAGCAAGTATCGTATGGTTATTGTTGAAAGCCAAGAACGTTATGGCAGGCACAACCCCGCCTCTCACAGCAATATCTGTGAGCCCCTTTAAAGACGGTATTTCATTAATTAGTTGTTGACATTGGCTCGGATGTATTGCGTCAATTTCATGAGTTTTTAAGGCTTGTAGAGCTGTTATGGGATCCGGTATTACCATAAGTATTATTTTATCGACGAATGGTCTTCCCCTCCAGTAATTGTCAAATGCCTCCAATTCCATGTACTGCCCCTTGATCCACCTGACAAATTTGTAGGGGCCGGTTCCAGGTGCTGGAGCCACAGTGTTTGTTTCATGGGTGCGAAGTTCCGAGTGTGGTACGCCTCCCAGTACATGGTAAGGTAGAATTGAAAGCCCGCCAGCGGAAAGCATCGATATAAGGTGAGGTGCCACCTTCTTCAAGTTTAAAACGACAGTATAGTTATCCACCATATATACTGAATCAACAAATTCTGAAAAATCACCATAGGAAGTAGCTCCAGTAGCAGGATCCAGAATGGCCTCAAACGTGAAAACCACATCTCTGGCCGTGAAGGACGTTCCATCATGCCAGGTCACATTATGTAGTAAATGAAATGTCACCGACAAACCGTCAGCTGAAAACTCGTATGACTCAACAAGCTCCGGTACAATCTCATACACTGGCGGCTCAAGCGAAACCTGTTTCATTCTGAACAGCGGGCTAAACATAGGCTCCAGGTGAGCGTAGCCCCCATCCATAAACCATGGATTCAACATGCCAGGGTCACCATCAACTGAATACTTAATTACCACGTTATCCTCCGGGGTTTTTCCTTCCACATACCATTGCCACGCGTTACCAGTCCAAAGCATTGGGTCCACCTTTTGCAATTTTGCATCAGACAATTGCGGTATAACAGGCCAATAAATTAACGCTACAGGGGGATTTTCCTGAAAGCGTTCCTGCCACAAATGTAACCACTTAATTCGTTCCGTTTTATTGTAAGTTGACATAGCATTATCCAGGTAAGTGTCCGCAAGGCTGTCAGCCCATCTCATGAAGTTCCAACCCTGCGGAGACCAACCGCTCGCCGTCCAACATCCAATAAACCACATGTAGTCCGTAGGCCACCACCACCAAGTTGTAAAGGCAAGGTCCCATCCTCCATCCTCATATGACGAAGCTGTTTCTGAGTATAAGCGGTCTGTAAGTGCACCGACCTCCATGGACACTATTTCAAGTTGAATTCCATTTTTTGCAAATTCTTCCCTCAGCGCGGATGCCATTTCAAGCTGTAAAGAATCTGCCGAATTGACCAGAATGTGTAGAGTAAAAATTGGTTGCCCTTCAACCGCTGTAAATGCTGGTGAAATCAACGCAGATATCATTTGCGCTGTCGTTATGGCCAGTAAAATAACATTTATTAACTTCTTCTTCACTATAATGCCCAATTTTATGTTTTAGATACTTTTTATATAAAACTTTCGGATTTTTCATGTCTTAGATTCTTGCTCTCACGTCAAAGGCGTCTCTCAAGCCGTCTCCAAGAAGGTTCAGCCCTATTGTTGTTATAAAGATCATTAATCCTGGAAAAGTGGCAACCCACCAAGCGCTTGTCAAAACATTCTTCCCCTTTGCTACAAGATTGCCCCAAGAGATCGCCGTAGGGTCTCCAAGACCTAAGAAACTTAACGTTGCCTCATACATTATATAAAATGGGGCGTCTAATGTGGCGACAACTATTATTGGCGATATGGCGTTTGGCAGTATATGACGGAAAATTATTCGTAGGTTTCTAATTCCCAAAGATCTCGCAGCCTCAACAAACAGAGATTCCTTCAAGGATAGAAATTCGCTTCTGACTATCCTAGCCATCCAAGGCCATCCGAGAACACCCATAATCAACATTATAAGCACGATAGACCTCACTTTAAACATGCTGACGGCTGTTAATAAAAGAAGAATGGTTGGCAAAGTCATAATAATATCTGTGAACCTCATAAGAACCTCGTCTACAACCCCTCCATAATATCCTGCAACACCACCTATCAAAACTCCTATAGCAACTTCAATTAAAATTGCTCCAACAGCTACTATAAGAGATGTCCTAGCTCCCCAAATAACAAAGCTTAAAATGTCTCGTCCACCAGGATCTGTTCCCAATAGAAAATTCCAAGAAGGAGGCTGCAACTCTTTGCCATAATTCAGCTTTTCAGGGTTGTAGGGGGCAATTAAAGGGGCAAAAACCGCCATTCCAACAATAATCAGCGTTATTACAGCCCCAGCGATCGACGCCTTGTTCTTCTTGAATCGCCGCCAAGTAGCATGCAGCATCCCTACTTTTTTCTCTTCTACTGTCTCCAAATCTTGAACTATTTGCACCCCTTCCACCCCCAAATTGTCTAAGTCTAATATCTTATCCTCGGATCTATCAAAGCTATCACAACATCTGTTATTAAATTAGCAATTAACACGCATAGAACTATCATCATGTTTATACCTATGATGGACGGGTAATCCCTCGCTAATGTGGATTTATAGGCAAATTCACCTAAACCAGGCCAAGCGAAAATACTTTCGACGACCACTGCTCCACCGAGCACAAAGCCAAGGGATGCCCCGAAAGATGTCACAACAGGCAATATAGCATTTCTTAAAGCATGTTTATATATAACAATTCTTTCCATCAAACCTTTTGCCCTCGCTGTCTTTATATAGTCCATTTCAAGGACGTCCAGCATGGCAGATCTAACGAGTCTAAAATACCAAGCAGCACTTCCAAGGGAAAGCACTAAAAGGGGAAGAGTAAGATGCCACAAGTGATCAACTAAGGCCCCCCAAAAATCAAATTCCAGCCCTAATGTCTGAGAGCCACAAACGGGAAACCAGTTAAGTTTCACAGCAAAAATCAATATGAAGAGTATAGCCATCCAGAAACTGGGCATGGAATAGCCAAAAAGAGAGCTCAGTGAAAGAAAATTATCTACCCATGAATTCTTTTTAACCGCCGCAATAACACCCAGCACAATTCCTATCAACAAGGAGAGAACTTGTGATAAAAGAACAAGTTCTATAGTTAACCAAAGCCTTGCATTAATCTGTTCTATCACAGGTTGATTATTCACATATGAATAGCCAAGATCTCCCCTTAAAAAGTTCGAGATCCAAATGAAATACTGCTCGTAAATTGGCTTGTCTAACCCCAATTTCTCCCTAATCAGCTCGATAATCTGTGGGTTTGTTGGGCGTGTCCCTCGAAACATGATTTCTATGGGATCTCCTGGAGCGATATGCATTAAAGAGAAAATAATTACACTTGAAATTAAGAACGTGGGAATACAAATAAGCAGCCTTTTTATAACGTAGTTTCGTAACTCCATGACTATCGTCTATTATAAAATTAAGATAGAATTTCATTTTTAAAAGTTTCTATAAAAAGATTAAAATTAAGTTTCAATTTGGTGCGCTAAAAATTTATTTAGAATTTAATGATTTAATGATATTTGAAAACATAATGTCTGAACAAGAACATTTGCTTGAAATACGGGGCTTAAGAACACACTTCTTCACAGATGAGGGCATTGTTAAGGCTGTTGATGGTATAGATTTGCAAATAAATCGATTTGAGTCAGTTGGTCTTGTTGGCGAGTCAGGTTGTGGAAAAAGCACAGTAGCATTATCAATCTTAAGACTGGTTCCTCATCCAGGCAGAATAGTTTCAGGGGAGATCCTATTTAACGACAGAAACCTCTTGACACTTAGCGAAAGGGAAATGCTGAAAATTAGAGGCGGGAAGATTGCAATTATTTTCCAGGATCCACGTTCGTCGTTGAATCCGATTTTTAATGTAGGTAGTCAAGTTGCAGAGGCAGTAGAACTGCATCAAATAGTGAGGGAAAAGCGTGAACTTAGGAAAAGAGTTATCAACATGCTTGAAAGAGTTAATATTCCTGATGCGGAAAAGCGATACTCAAATTATCCTCATGAACTCAGTGGCGGCATGTGTCAACGGGTGATGATTGCCATGGCTTTGTCTTGTAATCCAGACTTGCTAATAGCTGATGAACCGACAACTGCATTAGACGTCACAATTCAGGCGCAGATACTCGACTTGATGAAAAAGATGCAAACTGAGTTTAAATCCGCCCTGCTTTTGATAACGCATAATATGGGGATAGTTGCTGAAATATGCGACAAAGTTGCTGTGATGTACTGTGGTAAAATCGTGGAATATGCAGATGTCTTATCCATTTTTAAGTATCCAAGGCACCCATACACTCAAGCCCTCCTTGAATCCATTCCGAGGATAGATGTTAAAAAGGAAGAGTTAAAAACAATACCAGGTTCCGTTCCTTCATTAGTGAATCCCCCCTTGGGTTGCCGCTTTCATCCGAGATGTAGTTACGCTCTAAAGATTTGCAGGGAAGTAGACCCGCCAAAAGTTGTGGTGGGAGGAAATCATGTTGTATTCTGTCATAGGGTTAACGAATTGTCGTGATAGCTTTGGATGGTGGGAACCTTGCAAAATGTGATGTTTCGTGTTGAAAATCTTAAAAAGTATTTTCCCGTTAAAGAGGGGTTCTTTCGAAGGACGCGTAGGTATGTGCATGCGGTAGACGATGTGAGCTTTTACATAAAGAGTGGCGAAACACTTGGGCTTGTCGGAGAGAGCGGGTGTGGAAAGACAACTCTTGGAAGGTGCCTCTTAATGCTGATTAAACCTACATCTGGGAGAATAATATACTTTGACCAGGATATATGCAAACTTAGCGAGGTAAAGCTGCGCAAATTTCGTATTCAAACAGCTATGGTTTTTCAAGACCCATATTCTTCGCTTAACCCTAGAATGACGATCGCAGATGCTATTGGCGAACCTCTAGAAGTTCATGGCATAGCTAAGGGTTCTGAAAAGGAAAGGCAAATTAGAGAATTGCTCATAAAAGTTGGACTCCGCCCGTATTTAATGCATAAGTATCCACATGAACTTAGCGGTGGGGAAAGACAAAGAGTATGCATCGCAAGAGCCTTAGCAATAAAACCAAAATTCGTCGTGTTAGATGAGCCAGTTGCAGCTCTTGATGTTTCCGTTCGCGCTGGCATTCTCAACCTCCTAAAAGCGCTGCAAAAAGAGCATGCGCTTACCTACTTATTTATTTCACATGACTTGAGCGTGATTAGATACTTGAGCAACAGAGTTATGGTTATGTATTTGGGTAAGATTGTTGAGGTTGCAGATAATGACGAGTTGTTTTCTAACCCGTGTCATCCGTATACAGAAGCGTTGCTTTCAGCTGTTCCTATCCCAGACCCAACAGTTAGAAGAAAGAGAATAATCCTTCATGGAACCGTTCCAACACCAATTAGCCCTCCTCTTGGTTGCCGTTTCTTCTCTAGGTGCATGCACGCCACTGATAAATGTTTAAAAGAAGAGCCTGGTTTAATTGAGGTTAAAGTGAAACACTTTGTTGCATGTCACCTTTATACTTAACTCACAATTTGGGGGAAAACCGCCTGTCTCACCCATCTATTCAACATTATAACCTGTTATACGCGCGCGATAGAGCTCATCAAAAGTACCTCCTTCAGAAACTTTTTTGGAAACTTTATTTCACATACATCTCTTGCGCGCGCTAGGACGTTGCTAAATTGATGTTTTCTTGTTAATTTTATGTTAGCCTTGTTATTGCTCTTATTTGTTCCGGTTTTCGAAGTTTTATTGCTGTTAAAGCCAGGAGTAGCATGGCTATTATGCATAGTAGTGCGTGGGTGAGGATGTTTTTAGGCCTTTGACCTTGTGGTTTTCTAAGTTTAGGTGCTGTTTTAGCCTTGAGATGGTTCTTTCGGCTGAAGCTTTATTCCATGGGAGTATATGCGCCTTCTAAGCTTTCTGCTTGAATACTGTGAATCTGCAACTAAAACTTTGGTTTGGCCATTTGTGGCTTTAACAGTCTTCTCCAACAGCTTTGGGGCATGCTTCTTCTCGTTTTCGTTTGCTGGTGCAGCTGTACAGGCTAATGGAAGGTCTGAGCCGGCGTCTACAGCTAAGTGGAGCTTGTAGCCGAGCCTATAACCCTTCTCAGCCCTTCCAACCCTAGCATCAGTATCGCTATAACCCCTCGAATCATCTTTTGGGTCTCGCCTACTATAGGCATTGATGAATGTGGCATCGAGGCAACTATTTCGTCTCTAACAACCTCTGCATCCTAAGCCTGCTAACAAGGGCTTCCATTATGTATTCAAGCTTCTCTGGGCCTATGCGCTGTCTGAAACGCGTAAGCTGAGATGGATGGTAGGGCTTCTCATGCTCTTCTATGTCGCATAACTCCCTCAGTTCAGGATCACTCCATAAACGCATATACAACTGCCTATCGCTTGGAATGTTCCTAAAACGCTTAACAACCAAAGCCTTCAAAATGCCCAAAGGATTCCTAGGAGGCCTACCAGCACCAGAATGGCGGTAAGGCTCACAGACAAACCCCTCCAAATCATCCAAACATGCCAAAACATCCCTTAAACCAACATTCACCTCCAAACATCACCAATAAACAAGAAAATGTCAAAACCAAGAATTTAGCAACACCCTAGCGCATGGGGGTGTCTGGATGTCGAAGCCATATTGCCGCTTTTGTCGGCGTATAGGCGCATGGTCTCTTTTTAGGGGGATTAAAGCCTTAAGGAGGTGTGACCTGAAAAAGTTACGCTTAACCTAATGATGGGGAAAGCTTTCCCCATGACCCCCTTCGCGCACACAAATATTTAAAACGGGAGCCCAGTTTAGTTCAGGTTAAAGCGGAGTACTTCGTTGCATGTCACCTTTATGTCAAACTCATAATGAAAATTATTGTAGAAAGACCTAACATAAATCTTATAAAGAATTCTGCTTATTCTAAATTAGAATAAATGGGTGATTAAATGAGCGGCAAAGAAAAAGAGAAGGTTTTCTTAAGGGAGGCAACTGGCCTAGTAAGGGAAGCTAATTGGGTTGACATATTGATTTTCGCTGCACTTAACATGAGTGTAGGTTTAAGTGCTTGGTGGCTATTTCTTTGGGGTCCATATATAGCGCCTGGCGGGAACCTCTACATCGGTGTTCTTATAACATTGATAATGATGATCTTTGGAGGTCTTGCTTGGGCTTTTTTGGCTTCAATAGTACCTCGGAGCGGTGGTGAATACGTTTTCAACAGCAGGATTTTACATCCGATTCTTGGATTAATGTCTAGTTGGGGATGGATGGTTGCAAACTTTGCGTGGATGGGAGTGTTAACCGCGTATATTTTTGATCCAGGGTTAACGACAACCTTTCACCTCGTTGGAATGAGTGAGGCAGCTGAATTCGTTGTATCACCAATCGGGTTGATTATTGGAGGAACAATTGTCATAATAATTTCAGTAGTCATAGCAATTCTAGGGCTTAAAGCGTTTAGAGTCTTCCAAATCATCTGCTTTGCTTTAGGAGTTATAATGTTTTTTGCAATCTGGGCTTTGTTTTTAGCGTATTCAAAGGCCGATTTTATAAATGCCTGGAATAACGTGGCTGCTAATTACGGATCAGCTGATTATCATACATTAATGCAACAGACGTCTCAGTACCTAGAGTCAACGTATGGCATTAAAGCGCCAGTCTATCAATCATGGAATGTGATGGGCGCGCTGCCACTGCTTCCGGTAGCAGGCTGGGGGCTAATTTATCCTTATTTAGCAACCTATATAGCGGGCGAAACAAAGAGGGTTGAAAGATCTATGTTGTTAGGCATTATTGGGTCGCTGGTGTTTTGCGCTATAGCATGGTGGATAACCACAGCTTTGCTTGAGAGGATAGTTGGATACGATTTTCTTGTAGCCACCTCCTATGCCTACGGTGATGGATTAAAATGTTATGCCCTTCCTTTTGCGCCGTCCTATTTTGGCTTCGCAATAATGATGGCGCCAACGTGGCTTAAATGGCTTATTGGGATAGGTTTTGTCGCATGGGTTTTGTACTACTTTCTTTATTCGGTTTTCCCTGGCGCTAGGATACTGCTTGCTTGGTCCTTTGATAGGCTGGCTCCTGCAGCCCTAGGGGATGTCAGCGAAAGATTTCACACACCAGTTAAAGCATCAATCTTCATTGGAGTTTTGGGAATGATAGCCGTTGTATGGTATGCTCTGGCACCAGCGTATCTAGCCAGTTACATAGCCATGATCCCACAGATCGCAACATGTTTTATGCTGACATCTATAGCAGCTATGATTGTGCCATTTAGGAAAAAAATGCGAAGCGTGTATGAAGGATCACCAGTTTCAAAGTATAAGATAGGGCCAATTCCACTAATAACCATCAGCGGGATTATATACTTCATACTGCTTGCTACACTTCTCTACTACTTCATAACAAATCCGTTATACGGAGGCTGGAACACTACATCATTAATAGTTGCTGCCATAGCCTACATAACTTGTGTGATATACTACATTTCAGTCAAGTATTATAGGAAGAAAAAAGAAGGCATAGACATAAGTCTAGCATTTAAAGAGCTCCCGCCAGAATAAATATATCTATCCCCTTTTTATTACTCATGCGCGGGGTCTAATATGAACGTAAGGATTTTCTTTGCAGCCGATGTCCACGGAAGCGATGTCTGCTTCAGAAAATTCTTGAACGCCGTTAAAATTTACAAAGTGGACGTAGCTATTTTGGGCGGTGATCTCACAGGCAAACTCGTGATACCTGTGGTTAGAATCGGAGAAAAGCATTATGAAGCAGATTTTGCCAATAGAAGATGGACTGTTAAAGAAGGGGAAGAATTAAACAAGTTATTAGGATTAATACGTAATAGCGGCTTCTACCCAAAAATTATGGATGAAGGCGAATACGATAGAATAAAATCTGATAATTCGCTTATAAAAAAAATCTTCGACGAAGCTTCAGTCGAAATCATGAAAGAATGGGTTAAAATGGCTGAAGAGAAACTTAAAAACATGGGAGTCCAATGTTACATTATGCCTGGAAACGATGATAGCAAAATAATTGACGAGGTTCTAGAGGGGTCTGAACTCATAGTAAATCCTGATGAAAAAGTCTTGGAAATAAAGGGAGGGTTTGAAATGCTCAGCTTGGGAGCATCTAACCCAACCCCATGGAAAACTCCAAGAGAATACACGGAGGAAGAGTTGGAAAGAAAGCTTATGTCTTTACTAAACCATGTCAAGGATCCGGAATCAGCGATATTTAACATTCATGTTCCACCTTACAAAACGTTGTTAGACATGGCGCCATTACTGGACGATGAGCTTAGAGTAGTAACGAAAGGGGGAAGAATAGTGTTTGTTCACGTTGGAAGCGAATCCGTGAGACGTATCATTGAAAAAAACCAGCCTCTCATTGGCCTCCATGGGCATATCCATGAATCGAAAGGTGTTGAAAAACTCGGTAGAACGCTTTGTTTCAATCCAGGAAGCGAATATGGTGAAGGGTTCCTAAGGGGGATACTCATTAATCTGGAAAAGGGAAAAGTTAAAAATCATCTATTCACATATGGTTAGCGCTATATCGGGAAGAAAAGTTATGAAATTTAAAATTTACGAAGACTACGATGGAACTATTTATGAGGTAGATCTGCCACTCTCCTCCAACATTGACGTCAAACGAGTGTCAGAAGAACTGGGGATACCAAACTATGTTGAGATTAACAATTTGGCAGTTAAAAGGGCTCTAGTGACAATTTGGGCAGCCATCAACGCTCCCAAATTAAATTTCTCTGAAGGGCTCAAGAAAAAATTGAGGGAGCCATTAAACCCCCTCCTATTTGGAGGGATGGCTGTGAAAATTCATTGCCCATCGTCAAACAATCCTAACGGACCGTTAAATAGGCACGTTAAAGATGTTGATTTTGTAACACAAAAAAGCGAGGGACAGTTATTCATAAAGCTCGTGTTAGAACTGAGCAAACTTTTTGGCTCCTGTTACCTATACTTCATCACCCAAGGCGAAAAGTGGTTTAACCTCTTAAGAGGAGGAAAAAGATACCGGGTAAGAGGCCTATGTGACATAACCAACAATGGCATTCCACAAGTAGGGGTCACGGATATTTTTTGCGACCAACTCCCATTCAGACATACTGTTGAAATCAACAAAAACTACTTCAAAAAAGCGAAAGAAAACCTTTACACAATTGGATTAGAAAACATCTTGCTCTCGAAATGCCAATTCATATTTAGTCTGCCAAAAAACAAAGAAACAGAATTAAAAGAAGCGCATCAAGACTTTAGGATATTACCGTACAAATATTTAAAGAACGAAATAGCTGTTGGTATGGAACTTAAAGATCTAAAAGATGTTGCTGCTATTCTAATCGACCATGAAATAGGCGAAGGCCCTGAACAAATAAACATAGACACGATAAAAAAGATTTTAGGGAACGACAAAAAATTCACATTAACATTCCGCTTAAACCTCCATAATCTTATAGACCGAGCAGACATGCTTAAAAATGAGGGGTTAAACGCTTCTGATATAAACAAAATAATCAGTAAAGCCATGCAGATACTTGAAAAAATACCGACAATCGACAAAAGGTGGGAGAAACCTTGGTGGAACGTGGATGTAGAAACCCCTAAGATTAGACTATGATTTATTCTCACATGCCGTTGCCATTCTCCAATATTGTCGTTCAGCTTTCCAAAAATAAAACAATTTTTGTTTTAAAAGGCTACACACAAAAGCTTAGCATGAATACGCAGCTTAAGGGAGGTTGATTTGGAAAATTTTATAAATAACCAAACGTTTCGTAAAAATAGTGTGAGTGAAATTGGAAAAATATCATTCTATAAAAACAGCTGACAACATAAGCATTATGATAAGAAAATTCAATTTAAGAGAAGGCATAAACAAAAAACATGACACATTACCACAAAGATTCTTCAACGAAGAACTAAAAACAGGAGCCTCAAAAGGCGAAAAAATCCAAAAACAAGAATTCGAAAAAATGCTCAACAAATACTACAGATTGAGAGGATAAAGTAGATAAAGAAAAAATGGACTCGAACCCGTTTGGGCAGAATTCCCGGCGGACCCGCCACTTTATGGAAACTTTATTTAAAGTCTTTTGTATCACCTAATCGTGTGTGAAAAGAGGTTAATGGATGAAAGTTACGTTTTGGTTGTTGGATGTGAATTATGAGGTTAAGGATCATGAGCCTGAGGTTTGGCTTTGGGGTGTAGACTCTTCTGGTGACAGAGTTTTAATTATTGATA
>Ga0078972_1006292_pt1 | contig 28453 bp, 24 predicted proteins | sample YelNatPaOPGAMG01_FD_67568 | JGI IMG/M metagenome (GOLD analysis project Ga0078972, IMG submission 67568) | Hot spring thermophilic microbial communities from Obsidian Pool, Yellowstone National Park, USA - OP-RAMG-01 (SPADES assembly) (version 2) | ecosystem: Environmental > Aquatic > Thermal... | reverse complement strand
AACACTGGTGTATTCTCTCTGGTGGAGTACAACGGCTACCTGTATGCTGGAACTCGACATGGGGATTGGCATGATGATGCACATTCTAATGGCCCGCTAGGCGGCGAGATATGGCGTTATGATGGGACGAGCTGGAGTCAGGTTAACGTTCCCGGCTTTGGCGATGTAGAAGCTCACCGGGTGGAGAAACTCTTAATGTTCAACAACGCCCTGTATGCCTATGTCTCACGTGTAGGTGGCACGTCTAAGGGTGCTGAAATCTGGCGCTGTGCAGCAACCATCTGCAATAGCCAGAGTGATTGGACGAAGGTTGTAGACAACGGGTTTGGCGACGCTGAAAATCAGTACATTTCTGGAGGAGCGATTTTCGATAATCGACTGTATGCTGCTGTACAGAATGATTCAACAGGGGTTCAAATCTGGCGTACATCGGATGGTCTGAACTGGGAGCCGGTCAATAAGGATGGACTTGGCGATAGCAATAATAGTTACATCTGGTTAAATGCGATGGCAGTGCACAATAACCGCCTTTACATTGGAACGACCAACTGGGCAAACGGCGGGGAGGTGTGGCTGTTCCTGCATAACCAGGTCTATCTGCCGCTGGTATTGCGCAACTCTCATTAAACGATGATGTTCGGGGCGGGAGTTTTCCCGCCCCGAAAAACAACATTAAAGAGATGGCATTGGAAAACACTCTATTACTATAAAAAATTATTAGTTGCAACCAATAAGTTATTGTAATATTGAACTACTTTCCAAAAATTTCCAAGGGGGAAAATCCTTTCATAAGTAGTTTGGATCTCAATTTTAGATGGATAATAACGGAATCAATGGTATATCCCATGCTATAATAATATATTAAGTATGTCAACAAATCCCCTTTCTTTGCAAGAATTACTGCGCCTCGCATTGGATACTCCTGTAGAATGGTTATGCGAGTTAGAAGAATTACCCACGGATGTAGAATGGGTCGCTTTATCTTTAACAGAAGCCCAAGCTGGTGATTTATTGCTCTTGTTACCCAGCGAGCTGGATGCAAGTATTTTCCAACAGGCGAATGACAAGAATATTGCCGCGATATTAGTTTTAGGCAAGTTAGCAGATGAAAATCAACCAAAGGACTGTCCCATCCCAATTGGATGTGTAGTTGAAGAGAAAACGATCAACAAACGGGAGATCCAAAAGCGCTTGTTAGCCGTTCTCATCAATGCACGTGCAGCTGTGGTGGAACGCAGCGCTCGTATTCATGCTCAGCTTGCCCAATTGGAAGCAGAAGGTAAAGGTTTAGATGGACTGGTAAAGGCAATGGCAGAGATCACTGCCCGAGGCGTAATCCTTCAGGATAAACGCGGTGTGGTGTTAGCCCATCACCCCTCTTCTACATTAATCAGTATATGGGAAGATATTCTAAGTCAACTCGGGGAATTGCGCAACTTTCCGGAGCCTCTTCTGGATCGGAAGCGGGTTGGCAGTCAACCCTCCATTTTCACTCAAGATATTGCGGGTGGCTTATCTTGTTTGATTGCACCAGTCGTTGTGGGTGAAATGGCGCGTGGATATCTCACCTTGGTTGGCATTCGGGGTGAATTCGACTCGCTCGATTATCTTGTAGCAGAACAAGGCAGTTTGGTTTGCGCAATTGAAATGGCGCGCAATAAGGCAATTCGCGAAACAGAAAAACGATTGAAGGGGGATTTATTGAGCGCGTTATTACAAGAAAACCTCACGCCGCGGGATGCTAGTTTATGGCTACAAACCATGGGTTTAGACCCCCGTCAAGTACATATTGCTTTGCGATTCATCTGGGATGCACCATTTTCACCATCTCGCCGACGTTTAGAGACCATCATCAATGGAGAGATTGCCCATCGCGCATTAAAGGCAATTGTTCACCCGATGGGTTCAGAAGTGATTTGTATTTGTGCATTACCTGATGAAGAAGGTAAGCCGCAAAAAGCAATTGATTTAGGTGAGGCTGTCTTAAAGCAAGCCGCTCGGGAGTATCCACAGGTCCCAGTGCGCTGCGGAATAGGCACCCCGGCGCTGGTCCTTGAGGAATGGCGTCAATCCTTTACTCGAGCCGGACAGGCGCTGGATATGGCTCGGCGTCTAAACGAGAAAAAACCACTCTATTATTCGGATTTATCTGTATATCGCTTGTTGCTCCAAATGGAACATAGCCCAGAATTGATGGCTTTTCAAGAAGAGATATTAGGACCCTTACTTGCGATTGAAAACCCGGAAGAATTGTTGCATACCCTCGAAGCTTTTTTTGCACATAATGGCAACCTATCCCAAACGGCTGAGGCTTTGTACATTCACCGGAATACGCTTGTATACCGGCTTGAACGAATTGCAGCGATCACCAATATTGATCTGGATAAACCTGAAAACCGATTGGCGATTCAGCTGGCGTTACATATCTATCGCATGACTCGACCACTAGAACAAAACGTACCTCATTCATAAAAGGGTATCATTGTGCAATTGCAACAGAAGAAGCGGGGCAGGTTTGGTGAATCTGCATCTTTACGCTTTATTAAATATGAGTATAGTTAAAATCAGGAAAAAATAGATGATGATTCTATCCGTAATGGCTTCCCTCTCGTTAGCTGCTTTCATCATGATGATGTCCATGATGGAAATGTCTAGACGCGCGACGGTGTGGGAGGTTTCGCTGGAATTAGAACGCTAGTTGAAGCAGAGAATTTCTAACAGACTGCCCACACCAAGGCAGTCTGTTTTTTTTTATTCTGATGCACAATTCTGGTTGTGAGAAAACCCAAATTTAGGAGAAGACGAATGAGCACCACCTCAGTAATACCTTTTCAGCCACCATTTGTAAATAACAACACCGAACCAGAAGGACTTACGGTGCAAAAAGGTAATTCAACCCGCGCAGTGCATGAGGGACGTTCTCCGAATCCTTACCATTCTATTGCCGATCCTTTGGTTTCTACTGCTACGTATACCTTCGAGGACTCACAAGATTTGCATCAATATATGAAACAAAAAATTTGGGGTGAGGCGACCGGGCGTAGTGAATATGGTCGCTATGGAAACCCAACCATTTCTGCAGCAGAAGCGCGGTTAGCGGCTTTGGAAGGTGCCGAGGATGCTCTTCTGTTTGCGTCAGGGATGCAGGCTATTTCTACGGTTTTGTTACATTTGCTTTCCCATGGAGATCATCTCATTATTACGGATAATATCTATCGCAAATCTCGCCAGCTTTGCACCGTGACTTTGCCACGCTATGGGATTGAATGTACAGTGGTTCCGATCAATGATTTTGAGGCTTTGGAAAAGGCAATCCTCCCTAATACTCGTGTCTTATTTTCAGAATCTCCAACTAACCCGCATATCCGATTACTGGATGTTGAACGTTTTGCCGCAACCGCGAAAAAATATGGGGTAATTTCAATTGTTGATTCTACATTTGCTACGCCTTTTAATTTACGTCCTTTAGAATGGGGGATTGATTTGGTGGTTCATTCAGCAACCAAATATTTAGCTGGACATAATGACTTGTTAGCAGGAGCTGTTGCAGGGCGGACGGAATTAATAAGTGGATTGCGCGACTTTCAAGGCGTGATTGGCGCAATTAGTGATGCCTATGTGGCATCGTTGCTCATCCGGGGTATTAAAACGCTAGGCATTCGTCTTGATCGTCAGAATCAAAGTGCCCAGCGTATTGCCGCTTTTCTTGCCTCCCATCCAAAGGTGGAAAAGGTTTGGTATCCAAGCCTGGAGTCCCATCCTGATTATGCGATCGGTCAAAGGCAATACAAAGGATTTGGCGGGGTGGTATCGTTCACGGTGCATGGAGATGGTGAGACCACAGAGCGAGTAATCGATGCTTTAAAAATACCCTTATTAGCGGTCTCGTTGGGTGGTACTGAATCCTTAGTCTCGCAGCCGGCTATTATTTCCTATTTTGAGCTTTCTCGATCGGAACGTGAAGCGTTAGGTATTCCAGATAACCTCATTCGATATTCCGTTGGTATTGAAGATGTGGAGGATTTAATTGCCGATTTGGATCAGGCATTAAGCCTAATCTAACGGAACTCATGAAATTTCGCCACGTGGAGCCACTTCTTCTCCACGACCGGTGATTAAACCAATCCCAAAAGTCTCAGCTGCTTGATGCGCGCTTGGATCAGCTCGCATCCCGTATGCATAAACTAAGTAGGGCGCAGGTAAACCAGCTGCTTGCAGCGCAGAGCGAAAATCACTCGAACGCATTCGTTGTGCCCAAGCTTCAACTGCCCGCCAGCTGAGGCGTACCTTCGCTTCTAAAACGGCGGTCATCATACGGCCAGTTGGATCGGTTATTTGATAGACGACATCAATTTCCCCGTTGAGCGGTAGATTAATTGGCCCATTTACAACGCGATATCCCTTCTTTTCCAAGACATACCGCAATGTATCGGCAGCCTCTTCTTCTGTACTTACCCCAATGCGGTTTTCTAAACGGGCTAACTGGTAAGAGGTCTTCTTTTGAGCCTCGGCCAACTCGTCCACGCGTTCGGATAGCTTATCCACCCTGGTGGTAAGCTTGTTCAGACTCTCTTCGGTGCGCTTTTGAGCCTCAGCCAACTCGTCCACACGTTCGGATAGCTTATCCACCCTGGCGGTAAGCTTGTTCAAGCTCTCTTCGGTGCGCTTTTGAGCCTCAGCCAACTCGTCCACGCGTTCGGATAGCTTATCCACCCTAGCGGTAAGACCATCGACCCTGGTGGTAAGCTTGTTCAAACTCTCTTCCGTACGCTTTTGAGCCTCAGCTAACTCCTGAATGGTGATGGAAATCTTTTGCACAATCTGCGGTAGTTCTAGAATATCCTTCGTTAAAATTAAACGTCGTAATTCCGCCTGCCATTCAGGATGTTGCTCTAAAAGGACGACTAAATCATGAAAATCGTGAACTGTAAATGTCATAGGCATTCCTTCTATAATTATAGCAGGTTTCACTAAAAGGCGGTCTTTATTTTCGTATAGTTTGTCAATAGACAACGTTGCTATTGTCTATTAAACTGTCTGACAAGAAAAGGAAATCATTTATGGCGCTTGATTATCTTCGCATCGTCCTTATACTAGGTAGCTTGTTGGTTCTCATTATCAACATTGAGAACCTTTTACCGGTTTGGGCAACTCCGCGGAGATAAATTCAGCCTACCTTACTTTGCAAGAAAACGGGGCTGCCCATGAAAAAAGGCAGCCCCGTTTTGATTTATGGAGAAAAAAATGAGATCAGATCGCATCAAAACTGGCTTCGAAAAAGCACCGCATCGTTCCCTTCTAAAGGCTACTGGTGTCACGGACGAGGATTTTGGGAAACCATTTATTGCTATTGTTAATTCTTATGTCGATATTGTACCGGGTCATGTTCATTTACAAGAATTTGGTCGTTTAGTAAAAGAGGCAGTCCGGGCAGCGGGAGGGGTGCCATTTGAATTCAACACCATTGGTGTTGATGATGGGATTGCGATGGGCCATGCTGGAATGAAATACAGCCTTCCATCACGGGAGTTAATTGCGGATAGTGTTGAAACGATGATCGAGGCGCATCAATTTGATGGAATGGTCTGCATTCCAAATTGTGACAAGATTGTGCCCGGCATGGTTATGGCAGCCCTACGCGTCAATATCCCAGCTATTTTTGTGTCCGGTGGTGCAATGCCTGCCGGTCGGACTCCCGAAGGAGAAGTTTTAGATTTGATCTCGGTCTTTGAAGGCGTGGGAGCTTATCAAGCAGGAAAAATTGATGCAGCCCGCTTGAAGAAAATTGAAGATTATGCCTGTCCTTCGTGCGGTTCTTGCTCGGGATTGTTCACTGCCAACTCGATGAATTGCCTCCTCGAAGTATTAGGACTTGCTCTACCTTTCAATGGGACTGCTTTAGCGAAGACTGCCGAAAGAGAAAAATTAGCCCAAAGCGCAGCCCATCAAATTCTTCAATTGGTAGCGCGCAATATCACCCCTCGCCAGCTGGTTACGGAAGAAGCGATTGATGATGCCTTTGCTCTTGATATGGCACTGGGGGGCAGCACGAATACGGTGCTGCATACCCTTGCATTTGCTCATGAGGCTGGGATTGACTATTCCTTGGAGCGTATTAACGAGGTTGCTAATCGAACTCCATATCTCGCTAAAATCAGTCCATCTGGACCGTGGCACATTGAAGACCTCCATCAAGCGGGAGGGGTGCCAGCAGTTTTGAATGAATTAGACCGCTTCAATCATTCCATCCATCTTGACCGATTAACTGTCAGTGGAGTTACGCTAAGGCAATCCATTCGTGATGTCTCGATCAAAGATACGCAAGTGATCCATCCTGCTGATCAACCCCATAGTCCGGTTGGGGGATTGGCTATTTTGTTTGGAAACCTCGCTCCGCAAGGCAGCATTGTCAAGACTGGGGGAGTTGCCCCGCAAATGCGTCGATTTAGTGGTCCGGCTCGGGTTTTTGAGAGCCAGGAAGATGCATTGAGTGGCATTTTAAACAATCAGGTGAAACCCGGCGAAGTGGTTGTGATTCGTTATGAGGGACCAAGCGGAGGTCCTGGAATGCAAGAAATGCTTTCGCCGACCTCTGCCATTATGGGAATGGGTTTGGGTGAATCAGTGGCATTAATCACCGATGGACGTTTTTCTGGAGGGACACGTGGGGCGTGTGTAGGTCACGTCAGCCCTGAGGCAGCTGCTCGTGGGCCAATTGCAGCGCTCCGTAATGGCGATGTTATCGAAATTGATATTGAAGCCCGCACCCTTAATGTACGCCTAAGCGAGGAAGAAATCCAAAAACGATTGGCATCATTACCTCCTTTTGAGCCGCGCACAAATAGTCCGTGGTTAAGACGATATGCGCGCTTTGTTACCAGTGCATCACAAGGAGCGGTATTGATCTAAAAAACTTGATCTGGCAATCGGTTATTTGATGAATGCGGTTCGAGTAAAAATCAATAAAGAATTCATCAATTATCACTAAGGAATGGAGAGGTAGTAATGGAACTAACTGGAGCAGAAATATTATGGGAAAGTTTGTTGCGTGAAGGGGTGGAGGTTGTGTTTGGCATTCCGGGAGGGGCAAGTATCCCCATCTTTGACGCAATGCTGAAATACCCTATCCATCATGTCCTGACCCGCCATGAACAAGGCGCGGCGCACATGGCTGATGGCTATGCGCGAGCCTCAGGCAAAGTAGGGGTCGCAATGGCAACCTCTGGGCCAGGGGCAACTAATCTTGTTACGGGAATTGCGACAGCGATGTTGGATTCCATCCCGGTTGTTTTTATCACCGGACAAGTTCACTCATACCTAATTGGAGGAGATGCTTTCCAGGAAACCGATGTAACTGGTATCACCCTTCCAATAACGAAGCATAATTATCTGATTACTCGGGCAGACCAAATTGCCCAAGCGGTTTGCGAGGCATTTTATATTGCCCGCACAGGCCGACCGGGACCAGTTTTGATTGATATTTGTAAAGACGCGCAAGTGGAAAAAGCTGAGTTCGTTTACCCAGACAAAATAGAATTGCCGGGTTATAAACCACCGCGTACTGTTCCAGCGCACCTCTTGAAAAAGGCTGCTGAAATGATTAAACAAGCGCAAAAACCAGTTATTCTAGCGGGCCATGGTGTGCAAATTTCTCATGCCAGCCAAGAGGTGCAGGAATTAGCTCGCAAAACGCAAACTCCAGTTGCGATGACATTGTTAGGTTTGGGTTCTATGCCGGCTTCGGATCCATTAAGTCTGGGGATGATGGGCATGCACGGAGAGGCTTACTGTAATCTGGCTATTCAAAATTCAGATCTTATTATCGCTTTAGGTATGCGTTTTGATGACCGGGTCACTGGTAATTTAAAAACATATGCTCCCCGCGCAAAAAAAATCCATATCGAAATTGACCCATCGGAAGTCAACAAAAATGTTGTGGTTGATTTGCCGTTATTAGGTGATTTAAAGACGGTTTTGAACGATTTGCTTCCGTACGTGGAAGAGAACCAGCATCCTCAATGGATGGATCAAATAGAGGAATGGCGGGCTGAATCGGATTCGCGCAATATTTTATATTGGCCAGATGATGGAAAATTATACACAGCCCATGTCATCCGAAGCATTTGGGAAGTGACTGGTGGTAATGCGGTTTTGGCAACCGGAGTAGGCCAGCATCAAATGTGGGCAGCCCAATATTATGCTTTTGAGAAACCCTATCGATTTATCACATCCGGTGGAATGGGTACGATGGGGTTTGGTGTCCCATCGGCTCTTGGTGCTTGGTTTGCCAATCGGCAGGAAGATGTTTGGTTGGTAGATGGAGATGGCAGTTTTCAAATGACCCAAGCCGAGCTCTCGACAATGGTTCAGGAAGGCGCGAATGTGAAAATTGCCATCATGAATAATCATTTCTTGGGAATGGTACGGCAGTGGCAGGAGTTCTTCTATGATAGCCGTTATGCGGGGACGCCTTTAACCGGACCGAATTTTGTCAAGATCGCCGAAGCCCATGGTATTCCAGGCCGCCGAGTGACAAAAAGGGAAGAGATTATGCCCGCATTGGAATTTGCGAAACAAACTCCAGGGCCAGTCCTGTTGGATTTCTTCGTTGAGAAAGAAGAAGCGGTTTATCCGATGGTCCCGGCTGGAGCTGATTTGCACAACATGATCCGTCGCCCGGTTCGTCAACCGCAAGAAACTGGGCAAAGATAGTGAATGAGGAGGTTAATCATGCAGCATACATTGATTGCTTTGGTCGAAAACAAACCCGGTGTTCTAAACAGGGTTGCATCTTTGTTCCGGCGGCGTAATTTCAATATTGATTCGTTGAACGTTGGACAAACAGAAACAGCGGAAGTCTCGCGCATGACTATTGTTGTGGATAGTGACTCAGTTGATGCACGAAAAGTCGAAGCAAATTTATACAAACTTGTCAATGTCATTGATGTGCAAGATGTGACTGGCCAGCCAGCAGTGATGCGTGACCTGGCATTGATTAAAGTAAAAGCAAATCTAGATCAGCGGGCAGAGATTGCTAACCTTGCTTCTATCTTTCGTGGGCGCATTGTGGATGTCGCTGCTGAATCGGTGATTGTCGAGATCACCGGCACGGAAGACAAAATTGATAGTTTGACCGAGTTGCTGCGCCCGTTTGGGATTATTGAAATGGTCCGCACCGGTCAAGTCGCGATGATGCGTGGAAACCATGCTCCGGTTCGTCATTTGCCTGGAGCAGGTTCTAATGGGCATCATCATGAAGAATTAATCAACTAAATCCAATCTGGAAAGGAATAATATGGCAAAAATTTATTATGACAACGATGCAGACCCTTCTATAATCCGAAGCAAAAAAGTAGCGATTATTGGTTACGGGTCACAAGGACATGCACACGCATTGAACCTTCGTGATAGCGGCGTAAACGTGCGAGTTGGCTTACGCCCTGGTGGAAAGAGTTGGGATAAAGCTCTATATGATGGTCTGCAAGTAGATTCGGTTGCAGTGGCATCAGAATGGGCGGATGTCATCATGATTTTATTACCCGACACGGAACAGCCGAAAGTGTATCAGCAATCCATTGCACCCTATCTAAAACCTGGTAAAACCTTAATGTTCGCCCATGGATTCAATATCCGTTATGGAACGATTCAACCTCCAGACTACGTTGATGTTTCGATGGTTGCTCCTAAAGCGCCAGGTCATCGCGTTCGCGAAGTCTTCGCCGAGGGCGGTGGAACTCCTTCTTTGTTAGCTGTTCATCAAGATGCAAGCGGGAAGGCGCACGCCACAGCTTTATCGTATGCCTATGCCCTGGGTGCAACCCGAGCCGGTGTGTTAGAGACCACATTCGCTGAAGAAACAGAAACGGACTTGTTTGGTGAACAAGCTGTTCTTTGTGGTGGAGTCACGTCATTAGTCAAAGCTGGTTTTGAAACGTTAGTAGAAGCTGGCTACCAGCCAGAGATTGCATATTTTGAATGTATGCATGAGTTAAAGCTCATCGTTGATCTCATGTACCGGGGAGGAATGAATTACATGCGGTATTCGGTGTCCGATACGGCCGAACACGGCGATTACACTGCTGGACCGCAACTGATTACAGAAGAAACTCGCCACACAATGTCGGAATTGTTAAAAGATATCCAGAATGGTACATATGCGCAAAACTGGATTGAGGAAAACGAAAAGGGCCGCCCTTGGTTCAATGAACGACGAAAACAAGAGCAAAATCATCTCATTGAGCAAGTAGGAGCACGCTTACGGCGCATGATGCCTTTCATTCAACCTGTTGAAATAAAACCAGGAGATTAATTTTCTAGAAGGAAGAAAACGATGAATAACGCCCTCAACCCTAACTATGTTCGAATTTTTGACACCACCTTACGGGATGGCGAGCAATCGCCAGGGGCGAGCCTTACCTCTGCAGAAAAACTGGAAATCGCCCGGGCGTTAGCTAGATTAGGCGTGGATGTGATCGAAGCCGGGTTCCCGGCTGCCTCACCAGATGATGCCGCAGGTGTCCGTCAGATTGCGGAAGAAGTTGGAAATTCTCCACATAGTGATGGCGATGTAACCCGGCGCGTTCCAATAATTTGCGGCCTTGCAAGGGCGAATAAGAACGATGTCGATGCGGCTTGGAATGCTGTCCGCTATGCTAGTCATCCCCGAATTCATACCTTTATCGCTACTTCGCCGATTCACATGCGCTATAAATTACGCATGGATCCAGAAGAAGTAGTAGAACGGGTACGAGAAATCGTTTCATATGCTCGCTCCCTTTGTGATGATATTGAATTTTCCCCAGAAGATGCCGGCAGGAGTGAGCCAGAATTCCTTTATTTGGTGCTATCGGAAGCGATTAAGGCTGGGGCAACTACGTTAAATATCCCCGATACGGTTGGTTATACCACTCCTGATGAATTCGGAAAATTGATCAGCGGCATCATTGCTAATACTCCCGGTATTGAGAACGCTATCGTATCGGTTCACTGCCACAATGATTTAGGGTTAGCGACTGCTAACACATTAGCTGGTTTGCGAGCAGGAGCCCGTCAGGCTGAGGTAACGGTTAATGGTATCGGAGAACGTGCTGGTAATACTTCGTTGGAAGAAGTTGTTATGGCGCTTCATACCCGTCGGGCAATGTATGGTCTAACTACTGGTATCGATACTACCCAAATTGCCCGCGTCAGCCGAATGGTCTCAACTTATACCGGAATACCGGTTCAACCAAATAAGGCAATTGTTGGTGCAAACGCGTTTGCCCACGAAGCCGGTATCCATCAAGATGGGATGTTAAAACATCAGGATACCTATGAAATTATGCGCCCTGAAACGGTAGGTTTGAGTCAATCCAAGCTAGTCTTAGGCAAACATTCCGGTAGACATGCGTTACGAGTTCATCTTGAAGAATTAGGTTTTCAATTAAATCAAGCAGAACTAGATCAGGCGTTTGAACGCTATAAAGAACTGGCTGATAAGAAAAAAGTAATTACGGAAGCAGACTTACAAGCTCTGCTGGGAGATCAAACAAATAAGGGAGAAGAATATTATAGTCTGGAGGGATTGCAAGTTGCCTGTGGGACAATGGGTATGCCGACTGCTACCGTACGACTACGAGGTCCTGATGGAGAATTGTATACCCATGCAGCCGTAGGCACCGGGCCGGTACATGCCACTTATTGCGCCATCGATGCCATTGTGGGTATGCCAAACACCCTTTTGGAGTTCAATGTCCATGCTGTAACCGAGGGTATCGATGCCTTGGGTGAGGTTACGGTGCGGTTGCAGGCAAATGACAATCAACTGCCGGAACGGGCTTCCCCCCAAAATGGGCGCACTCATGTGCGGACATTTGGTGGTTATGGGGCAGACACCGATATCATCGTTGCGGCTGCTAAAGCGTATCTGGCTGCGTTGAATAAATTACTCGCGGCGAGCGGAGTATCAAAAGTCAAAGGAGAAATACTGTCATGACAAACGTAATGGGAATTGCCAGCAAGTATGGATTAGAAAACCATGGCTTGCGCAATTTGAATATGGAATATTGGACACTACCCACCCCTGCATTGGTGGAAAGAGTGGTTTCGAGAAGAGAAGGGATGTTAGCTCATGAAGGTGCAGTGGTTGTGCGCACCGGCAACTATACTGGTCGGGCGCCCAATGATAAATATATCGTCAATGATCCGCAGACGGCAGAATTGGTCAACTGGAATAAAATCAATCAACCCCTTGACCCTGCCCGCTTTGACCAATTGCATTTACGGATGACGGCATATTTTCAAGGACGGGATGTCTTTGTACAAGATACTACCGTTGGCGCTCATCCTCGCTACCGTATGCCCATTCGCATCATCACCGAAAGTGCTTGGCACAGTTTGTTTGCCCGTAATTTATTCATTCGTCGTGCACCCGAAGAGCTTCCCGATCATGTTCCACAATTTACGGTACTCCATGCCACTGGTTTTCGGGCAATCCCAGATTTAGACGGATTGAATTCGGATATTTTTGTCATCATCAATTTTACGAAACGAATGGTCTTGATCGGTGGAACAGGCTATGCCGGCGAAATTAAAAAGTCTCTCTTCTCCGTGCTTAATTACCTCCTTCCCCAACAGGATGTTTTACCGATGCACTGTTCTGCAACCGTGGGTGAAAAAGGGGATGCTGCTTTATTCTTCGGTTTATCTGGCACAGGCAAAACCACCCTTTCATCTGATCCAACGCGCAAGATGGTCGGTGATGATGAACACGGATGGGGGGAGGATGGCGTCTTTAATTTCGAAGGTGGTTGTTATGCTAAGGTAATTCGCTTATCTAAAGAATATGAACCGTTGATCTGGTCAGCTACCCGCCATTTCGGCACGGTTCTGGAAAATGTAATGATTGATACGAATAATCGGCGCGTGGATTTTGATAATGATTCCTATACCGAAAATACCCGCGCTGCATATCCAATTGGTTTCTTACCCAACACAGTCCCTAGCGGGGTTTGTGGCCATCCACAAAATATATTCTTCCTGACTGCTGATGCCTATGGCGTTTTGCCGCCCATCGCCCGTTTAGATCATTCTCAGGCAATTTATTATTTCTTATCTGGATATACCTCTAAATTAGCTGGCACCGAGAAAGGATTAGGGAAAGAACCGCAAGCCACGTTTTCTACTTGCTTTGGTGCTCCTTTTATGCCATTGCATCCGGCACGCTATGCTCAAATGTTAGCTGAAAAACTGCAAAAACATCAATCCAAAGTTTGGCTTGTAAACACCGGATGGACGGGTGGTGGCTATGGAGTTGGTAAAAGGATGCCCCTTCCATACACCCGTGCTATGGTTTCTGCCGCAATTAATGGCGATTTAGATCATGTGCCGTATCAGCGAGTTCCATTCTTCAATTTAGAAGTACCGCAAAGTTGTCCAGATGTGCCGGCGGAGATCCTTACCCCCCGAAATACCTGGAGTGATCCGAAAGCGTATGATGCAGCAGCAGACCGCTTGGCGCAGCAATTCCGCGATAATTTTCGCCAATTTGAACCATTTGTTGATACCAAAATCGCAATGGTTATGTCTATGCCCTATTGATTTGATTCTCTGAATGAGGAGTATAAGATGAACCCAAACGTAGATGAAAAAGCTCACTATCAAGATATGCATGCCAGTAATGCCTTTCGGGAACCGCGTTTATACCCCCGTAATTGGGATATGAGTGAGGTTCCAGCATCAAAAAGGGATGATGTGTCTCAAAAAGTTAATGGCGGTGTCAATTCCTTTGAAACCGAACCAAACCATGCAGATTTAAAAACGGACATCGCTTTTGATGAGTGGCAAATAAACCGCCATTTGCCTAATGATAATCATGATTATCCCGAATCCTTTGCTGCTTTTTGATTTCTATGGCTGAACCGAAAACACTTTTCGAAAAAATTTGGGAACGCCATGTCGTGGCACAAGAGCCAGATTCTCCAGCGATCCTCTACATCGACCTTCATTTAGTTCATGAGGTTACTTCCCCTCAAGCTTTTGAAGGTTTACGCCAGCGCGGGCTAAAGGTGCGTCGTCCCGACCGGAGCATTGCTACCATGGATCATTCTACCCCCACTAGGACCCTCTCGATGGAGGGGTTGGATGAGATGGGTGCAAAACAGCTGCAAAAGATGCGTCAAAATTGTCAAGAATTTGGGATCAAATTATATGATTTGGATGATCCACAGCGTGGGATTGTCCATGTCATTGGACCGGAAATGGGTTATACCCAACCTGGTATGACAATTGTTTGCGGCGATAGCCACACTGCCACGCATGGTGCATTCGGAGCATTAGCGTTTGGAGTAGGCACCAGCGAAGTTGAGTTAGTGCTGGCTTCACAGTGCTTAATTCAATATAAACCAAAAACTTGTCAAGTGGTTTTTGAAGGAAAGCTTCCCCAAGGGGTTACTGCCAAAGATATGATCCTGGCTTTGATAGCCCAAATCGGTGTCGGGGGAGGCACGGGTTATGTTTTCGAATACTGTGGTGAAGCAGTGCGAGGCTTGAACATGGAAGAGCGCATGACTCTCTGCAATATGTCGATTGAAGCAGGGGCGCGCGCAGGGATGGTAGCCCCAGATGATATAACCTATGAGTATTTAGCGGGAAGACCCTTTGCTCCTCAAGGGGCTGAATGGGAAAGTATGTTGCAATATTGGCGCTCTTTACCTTCTGACGAAGGGGCTAAATACGATAAGCAAATTATCGTGGATGTCTCAAAGTTAGAACCAATGGTCACCTATGGAACGAACCCGGGGATGGGGATTGCGATAACACAACCAGTCCCCGATCCAGCCTCGGAAAGCGATCCGGATCGAAGAGCAGCATTAGAAAAAGCACTACATTACATGGGGTTCAAACCTAACCGTCCACTTTTAGGTCAACCAGTGGATGTCGTTTTTATTGGTAGCTGTACCAATTCCCGCATGACAGATTTACGCCAAGCAGCCTCTCTCCTTAAAGGACGCAAAGTTGCCGATGGTGTTCGTCTCATTGTTGTACCAGGCTCAGAGAGCATACGCCATCAGGCAGAAGCAGAAGGTTTAGACAAAGTGTTTAAAGAAGCGGGGGGAGAATGGCGTTTTGCTGGTTGCTCGATGTGTATAGCAATGAACGGCGACCAGCTTAAACCAGGCCAGGTTGCAGTGAGCACCAGCAATCGCAACTTTGAGGGCCGTCAAGGGGATGGCGGTAAAACAATCCTAGCCAGCCCACTCACCGCTGCTGCTTCGGCGATTGCGGGATGTGTCGCCGACCCGAGGAGTATCTAAATGCAACCTTTCACTACCCTAACCTCAGCTCTCATTCCTGTTCCCTACAATGACATTGATACGGATCAAATAATCCCTGCCCGTTACTTGAAAGTTACCGATAAAAATGGGCTTGCAGAAGGGTTATTTGCCCGATGGCGCTACCAAGCAGATGGAACGCCTAAGCCTGATTTTCCTCTCAATCAACCTCGCTATCAGGGGCGGCAGATTTTATTAGCTGGCGATAATTTTGGTTGCGGTTCCTCCCGAGAACATGCCCCATGGGCATTAATGGCATCGAATATTCGCGCCGTGATCAGCACTTCTTTTGCGGATATTTTCCGCAATAATGCATTGAAGAACGGCTTGTTACCGGTACAGGTAGATAAGCAAACTCATTCGCGTTTGATGGCACTCGCAGAAGAAGAGGCAGGCTCATCGCCGTGGAGTGATTCTGCTAATTCGGAGAAATGGCTTGTAACCATTGACTTAGCCACTCAGACATTGACCTTGCCTGATTCAACGAAAGCTTTTTTCCCAATTGAATCTTTCCATAAAACTTGTTTACTAAAAGGAATTGACTCTTTAGGTTATATTTTTGAATTTTCAGATCAAATCGAAACATACGAACGGTCCGACCGTGCATACCCATTTGGAGTGAAGAAAGTATGACATCCACACCATTTCGCCCTGACGTTTTCATCTACGATACCACCCTTCGTGACGGAACCCAACGGGAAGGGATTTCCTATAGCGTGGAAGATAAAATTCGCATCGCAGAACGCCTTGATCGTTTTGGTGTACATTACATCGAAGGAGGTTGGCCCGGTTCAAATCCAAAGGATGCTCGCTTTTTTGAACAAGTGGCAAAAATGACCTTTCAAAATGCCAAAATTGCTGCTTTTGGATCAACTACCCGCAAAGAAACGCCCCCTGATCAGGATGCAAACATTCAGGCATTGCTCGACGCGCAAACTCCGGTTGTAACCCTGGTCGGGAAAAGCTGGGACTTACATGTCTTTCAAGTTCTGGAGACCACGTTGGAAGAAAACCTGAATATGATTGGCAGCAGCATTGCTTATCTAAAAGAAAAAGGCAAAGAAGTTGTCTATGATGCTGAGCATTTCTTCGATGGTTATAAAGCAGATCCAGCTTATGCCTTGGAAACATTACGTGCCGCAGAACGGAATGGAGCCGATGTCATTGTACTGGCGGACACGAATGGTGGTTGCTTGCCCTGGGAGATCGAAAAAATCGTGCGCGAGGTTGCTCAGCACATCCATGCCCCGCTGGGAATCCATTGTCATAATGATAGTGGTTGTGGAGTAGCCAATACATTAGCTGCTGTAAACGCGGGAGTGGTTCACGTTCAAGGGACTATCAATGGTTATGGTGAGAGAGTAGGAAACGCAGACCTATGTGCTGTCATACCGGGGTTGCAGCTCAAAATGGGAAAACGTTGTGTGACCGAGGAAAATCTAGCCCGTTTGACAGAACTTTCAACCTTTGTCTCTGAAGTGGCGAACCTACCGCATGACCGCCACCAACCGTATGTAGGCGCCAGTGCATTTACCCATAAAGGTGGCATTCATGTGGCAGCGATGTTGAAAAATGAACGCTCCTATCAACATATTGACCCGCAGAAAGTGGGTAATCAACGCCGCTCCGTGGTTTCAGAATTATCTGGGCGAGGTAATTTGATTGAAAAATCACAAGAATTGGGAATTCCCCTTACACCCGATCAAGCTCGCCGATTATTGAACGAGATCAAAGAATTGGAAGCAAAAGGTTTTACGTTTGAAGGAGCAGAGGCTTCTGTTAATGTCATGTTCAAACGCTTCCAGCCTGATTATCAGCCACCTTTTGAATTGATTGATTTCACGGTTGTAGTAGAAAACCGCCAGGGACGAGGGATGCTGGCAGAAGCCACAGTGAAGGTGCGGGTTGGCGACCGCATTATTCACACTGCCGCTGAAGGGAATGGGCCGGTGAATGCATTGGACGCGGCATTGCGCAAAGCTTTAGAAGATGTTTTCCCTGCCATCCGAGAAGTCCGCTTGGATGATTATAAGGTGCGTATTGTAGATAGCGAAAATGGTACTGCTTCGGCAGTGCGAGTGTTGATCGACACAAAGAATGGAACGCGCCGCTGGAGCACTGTTGGCGCCAGCACAAATATTATTGAAGCCAGTTGGCGAGCAATCGCAGATAGTTTTGAATATGCGCTGGTGAACCCTAAAAAACATCCCGAGGAACAATCATAACATGAATGCTAACATCGTTTGTTTACCTGGCGACGGGATAGGACCCGAAGTTACTGAAGCAGCAAAAGTAATCTTAGATGCTGTGGGCGATTCTTTTGGTCATCAGTTTAATCTGAAAAATTATCCGATAGGTGGCACAGCCATAGACCTTTTTGGCACCGCTTTACCCGATTTCACACAGGAGGCGTGTCTGAATGCAGATGCAGTCCTTTTAGGCGCTGTTGGTGGTCCAAAATGGGATTCGCCGGACGCAGCCGTCAGACCAGAGCAGGGTCTTTTGGCTATCCGCAAAAGTTTGAATTGTTTTGCCAACCTTCGCCCAGTCAAACCTCATCCGCGATTACTGCACGCTTCACCGCTCAAACCGGAGAAGTTAGTGAATGTCGATTTGATATTTGTGCGGGAGTTAACCTCTGGTGTGTATTTTGGCACCCCAAAAGAGCGCCGCAATATCAATGGGGAAGAAATGGCAGTGGACACGATGAGCTACACTACCAGTGAGATACGGAGGGTCGCCCGTTTAGCCTTTGAACTAGCACGTCAACGCCGTAAAAAAGTTACCTCGATAGATAAAGCGAATGTATTGGAAAGCTCCCGCTTATGGCGTAAGGTAGTCACCCAAACAGGTTCTGAATATCCTGATGTAGCACTAGAGCATATCCTTGTGGATGCTGCAGCAATGTATCTTTTGAATAAACCAGACAGCTTCGATGTTTTGGTCACGGAAAATATGTTTGGGGATATCCTGACAGATGAAGCATCCGTGCTTACCGGTTCAATGGGAAATTTACCTTCCGCATCCCTTGGTGATGGATTGAATCAATTTGGTAAACCACGCGGTTTATATGAGCCAATCCATGGGTCTGCACCTGATATCGCGGGCAAGGGAATTGCTAATCCAATTGGAACGATCCTCTCCGCTGCGTTGATGTTACGCTATTCTTTCGGGTTAGAAAAGGAAGCGGTGCTTATTGAAGAAGCGGTAGATCGAGCTATCGAACAAGGCGCTTTGACCAGAGATCTAGGTGGAACATACACTACTTCGATGATGACCAAAGCGATTCTGGAACAATTTTCGGAGAAACTCTCCGCTAAAGGATAAGTCTATTTTATGTGGAAAATTTCAAAGGAGGTTTACCTATGAATGTAACGTCAAAATATATCTGGATGAATGGCAAGCTGGAAGAATACGAGAAGGCTACATTACACTTCCTGACTCCAGCATTGCACTATGGAGTGGGGGTGTTTGAAGGGATCCGCTGTTATTCCACCGCCGATGGACCGGCCGTCTTTCGTCTCAAAGAACATATTCGTCGTCTCGTCCAATCGGCTCAAATCCTGGGCTTCCGAGAGCTGCCCTATAGTGAAGAAGAACTCGCCAATGCAGTGCGGGTCACTGTAGCTGCAAACGGTTTTGATGAATGCTATATTCGGCCGCTAATCTATCTCGATGATGGTGGCTGGAATTTAAGCGTCGACAATGGAAAAGCAAGTGTGGGAATTGCGGTTTGGGAATGGAACAATTACCTTGGTAAAGAAGCTTTGGAAAAGGGAATCCGAGCCAATATCGCTTCGTTTACCCGCCATCATCCGAATGTAATGATGACCAAAGCAAAAATTACTGGTAATTATGCGAATAGCGTTTTGGCGAAGACCGAATCGATGCGCCTAGGCTTCGATGAAGCCATTATGCTCGACCCTCAAGGATATGTGGCAGAATGCACTGGGGAGAATATTTTCCTGGTGCGGAATAACAAAGTCTATACCACTCCCACTGCTGAAATCCTGGAAGGGATTACCCGGGATACGATAAAAGTAATTTGTCGTGATTTAGGCTATGAGGTCATCGAACAACCGATTTCCCGTGACCAACTTTATATTGCCGATGAGGTTTTTGTCAGTGGGACTGCCGCGGAATGCATTGCGTTGACTGAAATTGATTTTCGGGTCATTGGCACTGGCCGGATGGGACCGGTTACCAGAGCTATTCAAGGTGCTTTCCACAATGCAGTGCGCGGATTAAACCCTCATTCAAAAGAATGGTTAGATGTTGTGCGTATACCTGTGGAGGAATTGTTCACCGTTTCACAAGAACAAACGATGAAGTAGTAATAAGGAGAAAAAGCGAGCTTATCGCTTCTAGACCTCCGCGGTTCTATAGGACTGCGGAGGTCTGGTTATTATCGGAAAATTAACAAAAGTTAAATATTTCCATCTCAACAACGCATCCTTTTTGTGGTATGATGCTTGCTTTGGAGAATAACCATGGAAGATAAAATTACCATTATAGAGGGTCCTCCTCCTACATTTGAATTAGCACCGGATGCTTGGGTTTTAGGATTGAACGAAGGTCCAAGCCAGGCTGCGATGGTGATGACACGTTTGCGCACATTTAATGGGCCTGCGTTGGTCGAACGTTGTTATAACGCTTGGCGAAACAATAAGACGATCCGGCTGGAATATCGGCTTCCGGATGGCCTGCAACAAGAAACTCCCATCGTTGCTGCCCGCTCTGTGGAAGTGGAAGAAGGGCAGATGTTGATCTTATGGCTGCGAATACCAGCTGAAGATGCCGAGCTGGAAATCGGTTTCGATGATAATAATGAGGAGAATGAGTGATTTGTTTGATTAATTTTTAGGAAAATTAGCTTTTCTAATTAATTTGCAGCAAAGTGCTAAGACGCCAAGTCAATTTTTCGATTAGAACTTGGCGTCTTTTCTTTATCACATAATATTTTCGACTCCGGTTAGGTACTGCTATGGAAGAAATTTGGTTGTGAAGGCGGTGTCCACTGCGATGGCTTTGGTTAAAGCCTGATATTGAAATAGCATATCTGCCAGTGCTTGCCATTGTTCTTTTGTCTGCCAACCAAACCCCTGAGAATTTGCAGCATCTTTTAATTCACTGGTAAGCATAAAACGCATGTGTTCGGGATCGGTTTCTGCTCCAGCATATTTCATTACTACTTGAACCGCCTCGTCGGGATGATCGGCAGCATATTGAATCCCTTGAATAGCAGCTTTCAGGAAACGCCTTAATTCATCTGGATGCTGCGAGATGAAATCTTCACTGCTTACATACGTTAATCCCAGGGTGGGAACTCCGTAATCGGCAGCATCCCAGAGGGTGATGGTATAACCCCATTTTTGAATTAAATACGGCTCATTAGATTTGAACAATGGATAAACATCCACTTTGCCTTCCGTGAGCACGCGCGGGTCAAAGCCAACGTTGACTAAATTCACTTTATTCACATCTGCTTTCGCCGCTGCTAGCAAGGCGTATAAGTCGGGTGGTGGTGTACCTTTGAAACCTACCAGCTTTCCTTCCCAATCTTTTGGAGATTTCATCCCTCGATCTGCTAACGCAGCAAACGCCTGTTGACCGCGTTGTCCAATTAATGCAATCGAAACAACCGGCAAACCAGGATCCAACCGCCGTTGTAAAACCGTTGCAGCATCCATAGTTGTGACTTGCACTTTACCAGCCAATAGTAATTGGACATGTTCTCCCTTTCCTGAGGAATGCTCTATTGTGACATCCAAACCCTGTTGTGTGAAAAATCCTTTTTCTTTTGCGAGATAAACACCCACAAATGGGAGATTTGCTTGTGGTTTATATCCAGCCATGAAGGTCATTGCAAAAGCTGGCGGTTGTGTAGGTGGGCTGGTTGGATTGCCGTATCCACATCCAGCAACAAAAAGGATTAATACCATTAGAAAAACGAATTTGCGCATAGCATTCTCCTGAGTTTATAAAGATGAGATGGAATCCATCTGCTTCCACGATATAGATACAATGGCGGTTCTTTGAAAGAGACTATTCATACCCTAAAAAAATTAAGTTTATTAATTAGGTGAAGCATTCCGCCATGGCATGCTCAGATTTTCAATCCAGACCGTTACAAGATACAAAAAAACACTGACTGCCGAGATGATGAAAATTGCAGCAAAGAGAGGAGGTAAGTTGAGATTTGCGTAAGCTAACCACATGACTCGCCCCAGTCCACTTGTCGCGCCGGTCCATTCGGCGATTACAGCACCCATTAACGATAACGGGACTGCTACTCGTAGAGCTGCAAAAAGATAAGGTAAAGCATTCCATGACCGCAAATGGCATAATGTTTGCCATGCTGTGGCACGGTGGACGCGCATCAAATCAAGCATTTCCTGATCTGGATTCTGTAAACCAACCAATACATTGACGAGAACGGGGAAAAAAGTCAGCAAAGCAGTGATGATCACTTTTGGCAAAATGCCAAAGCCCAGCCAAATGGTAAGGAGTGGGGCTATGGCTGCTAATGGCATGGATTTAATCAAAATAGCAACAGTAACAATTCCTCGTTCTAATCGCGGGAAGAGCGTCACTCCTACTGCTACTCCCACGCCTCCGATAACCCCAAGGATCAGTCCTGCAGCGGCTTCCCCTAATGTCACCCATAAAGCATTGAGATAATAAAACGGATTGCGGAACAATTGCATCATGATTAAGCTTGGCGCCGGCAGGAGGTAAGGAGGAGTGCCCGTCAAATGCACCGCGCTTTCCCATGTGATAAGGACGATGAGAATGATTGCTGCTGCGCTCTGAAAATTTTGCCAGCTTGAACCCTTCATGAGGCGATTGGTAACCCTTTCCAACCGCGTAATGTGTGTGGTTCAATTCGGAAGGCGTACCAGTTATCTTCTGGATTCGCCCGAAATTCACTCCCGAGGTATCGTTTTTGCAGGGTTTTAACTAAAGCAATAACACCCCCGGGAAAATCCGTTTCGTTAATTGGTAACGCTAAGCCGCGTGCCACGACTCGGCGCATTGGTAGCCAAGGTTCATCAATAGTTAACGATACCTCGGGATGGCGCTGCACGTATTCTGCCCATTGAGAACCTTGCCAGGCGACGACATAAAAGGCGGTTCCATCCCATTTTTGCCAAACCGGGACAACATGAGGTTTCCCGCTCGGTGTTAAACAAGCTAAACGGGCAACCAACGGTGCATTGAGGAATTGGGAAATCTCCTCGTTCATTAGTGGGGTCTCATTGGTAAACTTATACTCGTCGGCTTGTTGGAAGGGAGTATAGTATCTTGCTCCTAGACGGTAGGAAAGGCGTGCTGCCATCTCACGTAACAATCCCAATACCCTTTGTTGTTGATTTTGGTCGAACCGAAAGCGCGGCATTCCCAATACCAGAACGGCAGAGACATGGATTCCATCACGGCAAATTGGCATACCTATCTCAATCATTTCATCGTTTTCATACAGTGCGTAGCCATTTAGGCGGATTGTCTCTGGTGGTTGAGTGGAAAGTAAGATTGGCGCTGCGCTGGCTCCATTGCATAAAATCTGACCGTTTGTGTAAACCAGGCATACCTGTTTATGGCTGTTGCGATGGGCGACAATGAGCGCGTCTTGATTGTGGGAAAATGCTAGCGCCAGGGATTCATCGAGTGGAAAATATTCGGCTTCTTGCTCGAAAGCATAACGCCACTCGTGGATTAATGGCTCCGTCGCATTCATCCAACTCAATAATTTTGTTCCTGCATAATAATTTCCGCGTCGTTGATGTTGTTCTACGTAACCAAGTTTGCGGAGTGTTTGAATTAAATTAAAAAACGAACTGCGCGGGATTTGAAGAAGATCGATTAATTCAAGTGCCGTCATGCCATTGGGCTTTTGCCTGAGGGCTTCGACGACTTGGAACGCTGCTTCGATGGATGGGGTATTATTAGACATGGGCATAATCTAATATATAAGACTAAAGCACATTATAATGGATTATGAAGTTTTGTCAAGAAAGATGTTTGGATTGAACTTGGTTGTTATGAGTGTGAATCACCTTTTTCAAAGTAGTCTGTTCGATTGGCTTGAAATAGGGGAGTTAGTGGAACTACTCAGTCCGAGAGCGCATTAAGACTGACTGCAGAAAAGGTGGCGAATGATTGCCATTTCCTTCCCGCTGACTTTTGCGGTGTACTTACAAGGCGGTCTCTCTCCCAGTGGATGATTGCTTCAGTCGCAAAGCAAAGGATGGGGAGGTTATAAACGAGCGGTTATTTCTCTATTTTTTCATCGTCTATGATGAAAAGTCCGAAATATTTTATTTATGGGCTTAATAACACTTCTACACTCGACAAGTATATTATGTTAGAAATGCTGCCTTTTCCTTGCCATACCACCAACAAAGCCGGGGTAACTTCTTCTACGTTATAAGGTACTTCGGCGGTGAATGTACCTAATCCGCCGTCTTTTGAAGCTTTTACGTCGGTTACTCGATTGCCGACAATGTTCCCGGATTGGGTGATTAATTGCATCATTAAATACGTATCTCCGCCGCTGCGGGCTAATCCACTCGCAATGACTTTTTTCCCTTGAATCAAAGTCATTGGTGACGGTTGTTGAATCACGATTGGAGAGAATACATCTGCAGGAGGGATAATATCCGCTTGTCCGATGGATAATAAAATCAACGGGACAGAATTTATGGAAGTCTTCCGTCCGAACTCATCCATCACTGCTAGAGAAAGCCAGCCCGCCTCAGCAGTTCCGGGTATTTCAAACGGTATGCTCTCATATAAAGTCGCAAAGCCTTGCCGATTAATATATGGTAGAGGTTTAATTTGCCGAACCAACACCCGCCAATCCTCTCCGTACAATGTGATTTCAACTTGTCCGCCTTTTCCTGGTTTCAGGTAGGCATAAAGCGTGAAAGGTGATACCACTTTTGAAAATGGGCCTGGGCTACGAAATTGAATCAAAGCGGGTGGGATGGGCTCAACGGAAGGCGGGGTAATGGCAAGTGGGAGAACCAAATTAGGATCAGCGGTGGCAGTATTGGGTTGGACAGTGGGGGGTACGAGAGTCACCTTCGGTGATGGTGAGGTCGATGCCGCTGTCTCGGAGGGTTGAATCACCATCTGATCTTGTGCCGTTACATTCTGTGCCTGGATAGTTTGGGCAATAATTGTGGGAAGGTATTGGGTCGGAAAGGGGGTTGGAACAGCAGCTGAGGGAAGATTGCACGCACTAAGCAGCAAAATAACCCATATCAGGATCAGTTTTGAAAAAAGTTCTCTTTTTATCATTCAATTTGCAATAGATATATCATCATGGCTTCATGGTGCGGTGTATTTTTGAATAATATCCAGTAGAGCTTGCAATCGGATTGGTTTGTTAATATAGTCTTTCGCCCCAGCCGCTTTTGCCATTTCGATTGCATCCAATACCGGGCTTGCCGATAACACTAATACCGGTATTATTTTGGTTTGAGGATGGGTTTGTAATTTTTGGACAAAAGCCAGACCATCCATATCTGGAAGACGCATATCGGTAAAAATCAAATCTGGAGCCTGTCCGACAGCCAACTCGAAACCAGTAGTGCCATTATCCGCCAGAAGCGCTTGGTGGCCAAACACCTCAACAGCTTTGGTGAGCGTTTCTAATGTGAAAGGATCGTCATCTACAAAAAGAATTCGAGCCATGATGAATCCTCGCTATCTGTAGTTATAAACCGTATATTTCTCCGTACTTTTTCTGCAGATATTGTATATAAGGTTGTGGAGAGATGGTAGAACCGGTAATCCTTTTGACTAATTCCTGTCCTTCAAATTTGGCGCCATGGCGGTGAATTTTCTCCCGCAGCCAGCCAAGTAATTCACTAAATTCCGCAGCTCTTATTTGCTCATCCAGGTTGGGGATATCCTTCTTGATCTCTTGCCACCATTGAGCGGAAATGAGATTGCCAAGCGCATAGGTTGCAAAGTATCCGATGTATCCATGTGACCAGTGCACGTCTTGTAATACGCCGTTAGAATTTTTCGTTGGAACAACTCCCAGATACTCTTTCATCTTACTGTTCCACAAGTCTGGTAAGTGACGGGCATCTAAATCCCCGGTGATGAGTGCAATTTCGATCTCAAGGCGCAGCATGATGTGGAGATTATAAGTTGCTTCATCTGCTTCTACCCGAATCAGAGAAGGCTCCACTTTGTTTATCCCCTTATAAAATGTGTCGAGGGTTGTAGCGCCAAGCTGGGTGGGGAAAAGTGCCTGTAGACGCGGATAGAAATACTCCCAGAATGGGTAGGATCTACCCACAAGATTCTCCCATAAGCGGGATTGTGATTCGTGAATTGCTAATGAGGCACCATCTGCTAGCGGAGTGCGTGCTAAGGCGGGGTCAAAACCAAGTTCATATAACGCATGTCCGCATTCGTGCATGGTGCTAAATAATGCCGAGCCGATATAATCTGGCAGGATACGAGTTGTAATACGAACGTCATTCAAACCAAATGAGGTTGTAAAAGGGTGGGCAGTTTTATCTTGGCGACCGCGTTGCCAGTCATACCCGAATTTGGTGATGACTTCCACACCAAATTGCCATTGTTTTTCTTCATCAAAATGTTGATGCAATGCGGAATCATCAACCTGCGGGCGGCTAGAAATTTGGCGGATTAGTTCGACCTGGTGGGGGCGCAGCTCTTCGAAGATGGCTTGCACTTCTTTTGTTTTTAATCCGGGTTCAAATTCATCTAAAAGTGGATCATAGATATGTTCATACGGTCGGAAGTAATCCGCGTATTCCCTGCGCAATCCGATGATCTTCTCTAAGTAGGGACGGAATTTTTCGAAATCATCTTGTTCTCGAGCGCTTTTCCATGCCTCGTAAGCCATAGCGGATGTCTCAGAGAGTTCTTGGTAATAACGAGCGGGAACTTTTACTCGCTTCTCGAAATCACGGCGAGTCACTTTTACCAAGCGGGCTTCGGTTGAATCTGGATCAAAAGTGGCTACCTCTTTTTCTGCCTTCTCCAATAATTTGGCGAATTTTGGGGATGTTATCCGTTCATGGATTACACCTGCCAAGGTACCTAATTGTTCTCCTCTTTCCCGCGCACCTTGAGGTGGCATATATGTTTCCTGATCCCAGCTGATAATTGAGGCAATGTACTGTAAATCCCTGATCTCAGCCAATGCGGTTTTTAATTGTGTGAGTTTGTTTGTCATAAGCCTCCTCGAAGGTGATTAATTTGATGACATATAGTGCTATTTATACCACTTTCTTGCTTAAATTACTGTAATTCGCTCGGCACTGTTTTCATGAGGATACTGAAGATGAAAACAATTTAATTATGCAATAATGCGGAACAACATTAGGTTTTTAAATTTATTCAAACCATAATAACGCAAAAAGGGCTTCGCATGGACATTGCGAAGCCCTGATGATGATATCAATCTGCAGGTATGCGGGTTGTTTCTTTTATCTTGGCCGCATCGCGTAGCAAATCGGCTTTGTTGGTGTTTTCCCAAGGTAAATCTAAATCGTCACGGCCGAAATGTCCATAGGCAGCCACTTGTCGATAAAGTGGACGGCGCAGGCGTAAATCGCGGATGATTGCTCCTGGGCGGAGATCAAAAAATTCCGTAACGAATGCGGCAATCCGTTCATCCGGCACCCTTCCTGTTCCAAAAGTTTCCACATTGACACTTAATGGATGGGCAACGCCAATTGCATAAGCCACTTGTATTTCGCAGCGTTCGGCTAAACCAGCAGCGACGATATTCTTTGCTGCCCAGCGGGCAGCATACGCGCCGGAACGATCGACTTTGGTTGGATCTTTGCCACTGAAAGCCCCACCGCCATGCCGTCCCATACCGCCATAGGTATCAACAATGATCTTTCGCCCGGTGACTCCTGCATCTCCCATCGGTCCCCCGATGGCAAACCGACCAGTAGGATTGACCAAAATACGAGGGCCTCCGTTCATCATATCGGCTGGAATGGTTGGTTTAATCACCTCTTCATAAAGCGCTTCACGGATTTGTTCCAGGGTAATTTCCGGCGCATGTTGGGCACTTACCAGCACTGTGTGAACTCGCGCCGGACGTCCATAGCGGTATTCAATCGTCACTTGAGTTTTTCCGTCTGGGCGCAACCAGGGGAGAGTGCCATTCTTCCGTACCACACTGAGACGACGGGCTAATTTATGTGCCAGGTAGATGGGCATTGGCATCAGCGTTTTGGTCTCATTGCAAGCATAACCAAACATCATCCCTTGATCGCCAGCGCCGATTGATTCGATTTCCGCATCGCTTACATTACCTTGTTTCGCTTCCAGCGCTTTATCGACCCCCATCGCGATATCCCCGGATTGACGGGCAATCGCAACCTGAACGCCGCAGGTGTTTCCATCGAAACCCTTCTCACTGCTGTCATAGCCGATCTCTGTAATGACTTTCCGTACTAGGTCATCATAGTTCAAATTTGCATGCGTCGTGATTTCACCCAGCAACATTACAAAACCCGTCTTTGTTGCCGTCTCGCATGCCACCCGGGAAAGCGGATCTTGTTCTAGGCAAGCATCTAAAACTGCGTCGCTGATCTGATCACATAGCTTATCCGGATGACCCTCTGTCACCGATTCGGATGTAAACAACAGACTCGGTGAGGTCATAAAAGTTGTAGACATGATTGTACCTCCTAACGATAAAAAATTGCCCCTTCCGGTACAGCAGAAAGGGCAAGTAGATATTAAATCTATGGCTGCCCTCTCATCTTCCAGAACATCCGTCTGCCGGAATTGGCACCTTCCGTTGGTCTAAACCTTTACGGGGTTGCCGAGGTTTCATTGGGCCGGTCCCTCCACCTCTCTGGATAAGAGCGCCGAGTGGGGCTATGAATTTGTTATTTGGATAATACCACGCCGTTTATCACTTGTCAATAAATGGAATAGATTCAAAAAAGTGATATTTTGTATTTTATTATTCTCCTCTTTCACTAACTTTATGGTCTACACAGTGAACGCGGGGACTTCTTGTTCTCGATCATTCCACCGAACGAGATAATAAGGCATCCATGCCACTCCAAAAAGTTCTGGGAGGATGTCTTTCTTTTGTGCGATGATAGGCACTTCGGAGACAGATT
>Ga0078972_1006290_pt1 | contig 28462 bp, 23 predicted proteins | sample YelNatPaOPGAMG01_FD_67568 | JGI IMG/M metagenome (GOLD analysis project Ga0078972, IMG submission 67568) | Hot spring thermophilic microbial communities from Obsidian Pool, Yellowstone National Park, USA - OP-RAMG-01 (SPADES assembly) (version 2) | ecosystem: Environmental > Aquatic > Thermal... | reverse complement strand
GCCGTGCGCTGCGTTACATTGTGGGCTACTACTTGCGACGATACAATATCACCTTGTCCATTGCGCATGGCATACGTAAGATAGCCCCGTTGGTCACGAATCAGCATTTTGCCGTCAGTACTTTCTAACCAATGGAGGTACTCGTCACCTTTTTGAATGACTGTGATTTTTGTTCCGTCAGGTTGAGTGATGACTACCGGATACGGATAAGCCGAAACGGCCATCAATTGGAGTTGATGCAGCCAAAAGATCATAGTTAAAAAGAGAATTCCTTTTTTCATGCGGTTTTGGTTAATGGGTCAAATAATAAAATGAATGGATCATCACATTCATGCTCAAAAGGATGATTCATCATCGGAGTTTATCCGACATTAGTGTAAAAAAATAAAAATAAACGAATGAATTGCGGCAAAGATAGTGATTTTTTGCAAAAAACAACGGTTTAATCAAAAAGTTGCTTTAAAAATAGCGACGATGCTCCCGAAGTTTTGTTGATCGATGACTTACATTGAAGTCAATGGGTTTTAGCGGATCCATCGTTGTCCACTGCATCCTGACGTTGTCTAACCAGCGTGCTCCGAAGTCTTGCCAGTTGAGGCCGTGCATGAGAATCAGCTCCTTGCCGGTAAATTTGAAGGGCTGTATTCCTGCTCCCGTGCCTTCCACGTAAGCGGTACCCGAAGGATAGTACTCCGTCTGTTGCACCACGGTACCTGTTGTTCCCGCGTAGGACGTCACCTCACGGTTGCTGCCCAAATGGTCTTGCTTAAAGTAGCAATAAGGGTAGCCCGATGTACTCATGTCGATGTACCCTTCCGGAGTCAGTATCTTGGTGAGGGGATGCACACTGGCGCTGGTTCCGTTTTCATACAGGTAGCTGCCGCAATAATCATCCAGCAGCAAAACGGAATTTGCCGTGGTATAGCTCCCGTGAATGTTTCCTTGCGTTACGATCACCGTACCGATCGGCGTGTAATACTGTGTCGTCAGCTTGTGCCCGCCGGCATCGTAGCTGTTGATAATCTACCGTCCATTCCCGAACTGAATTGTATCGGGCAAATTTAATACATTGTAGCGGATTGTCACACTGTTTTTATCTAAATCTGCTGTTTTAACCTTTGGCTAATACAACCAATAGTGAGGTCTTCACTCCGGGTGAAGACCTCACTAAAAGAGATAGTTCATTTCGCTCATAAAACAGTCGTTCATGTAATCTGAGCAGCCGCAAAGTTGCAGAAAGGTGACAACGTCCGTTTTCAGGTTGCTGCACGTTGCGAGAACCAATCTACAACCGTTTTCGGGTTGCTGCAAGTTGCGAGAAGCAATCTACAACCGTTTTCAGGCTGCTGCAAGTTGCGAGAGGCAATTGTTCATGAATTTTTGATCGCTGCAAATTGGAGGAAAGCTATCTCTCCATTGATTCATTTATGCGCTTTTGCCCTTTAAATAGCTTTTTATCTCAACGGCATATTTTGCATCGGTTACTTTGATGTGCATTAAGAACCATTTTCGCATGAATTGAATCATCTGTTCAGGCAACACTACATTATTATATCGTAAAGCAACTCTAAATTCTTCCACTTTTTGAATAAATATTTGATGTTGTGATTGATGCAATTTGATTTCGGATTCGGCAATGTGAGCTTCATCCAACAGATTTTCCTCTGTGGTAAAATGATAATGGGTGTATTTTTCTAACTCGTCAACAATTTCCCAAAGATGGTTGCCGAATTCATTTTTGGAAATCAGTTCTGATAACGTATCAAACAAATGGAAAAATCGTTGGTGTTGGTTGTCAATTAAAGGAATATCCAATAAACAACTGCTATCCCAATTGAATTCTGATTTGAAAATCGATTTTGATGAGTCCATATTGATTGTTTTTTAAGCGGTTATTCCTTTTTTTTCTTTGAGAAGCCTGTTCTGGTCATGACACCCCATCCTTTTTTCTTTTTTCTGAAGAAAAAATCAAAATTTCCTGTTAAGGCAAAATACATATTTAATGGCTGATAAAAAAGCATTTCCAGAAAGACAAATAGAATCGATTGCCCCACATAACCCATGCCATGATATTTATGAAAAGTGTAAGCTTCAAATAAAACGGCAAATAATGAGTACATAATAGAAAATGTCAAAACAAATAGCAGCAACGTAATCATCACCATGGCATTAGCCAGTCCAAAAAATAAAAGAACGACGGTGTAAATAATGCCAGTCGCTTGGATAATTGGCGCTAACCATTCAAAGAACACCCAATTTGGAAAGCTTACCATCCCAATCAATCCATATTTTGGATTCAACATCATCTTTTTGTGTTTCAAAATAGTATCGATCGCACCGCGTGTCCAGCGGTTTCGTTGTCGTGATAAAATACGATAGCTTTCAGGCACCTCAGTCCAACATAACGGATCGGGGATAAACGCAACACGATAGCGTTTCTTTTCAACTTCGTGCATATACCGGCGTAATCTGACCACTAATTCAAAATCTTCTCCTACCGTCGTTTTGTCATAACCTCCCACTTTAATAACTCGCTTTCGATCAAAAAGGCCAAAGGCTCCCGAAATAATCAATAGTCCATTCAATCGGCTCCATGCCATGCGCCCTAAGGTAAAAGCACGGAAATATTCCAACACTTGAAATTTTGCCCACATATTTCGGGGGAAAACCACGTTGGATATTTTTCCATCCGTCACTTCACACGAGTTTGCCACACGGATCACACCACCCGATGCAATCACAACATGTTTTGGATCATCCATAAAAGGCTTCACCATTCTTAAAAGAGCATCCGGCTCAATGATCGAATCCACATCAATTCCTAAAAACAATTCATTGCGAGCCACGTTGATACCGGCATTCAACGCATCCGCTTTACCGCCATTCTCTTTATCGATAATAAACAAATGACTATAAGCAGGATTTGTTGATTTATAGACACCTCTGATGGGAGCACATGGAACCTGTAATTCATAGGCTCTATCGACTTTTATCAAATCAAAATAATCAATAACGGTTGACAAGGTATTGTCCTTACTGCCGTCATTTACAATAATCACTTCGAAATCGGGATATTGTAATGCAATTAAACATCTGATATTTTCGATGATGGTCATTTGTTCATTGTATGCCGGCGCAATAACAGAAACGGATGGAAGCTTGTAAAACGACAACATACTCTTATAATCAATGTTGCTGTTTTTCTTTAGATAACTTTTTAACTCAAAGATGGATAACACCCCGATCAACGTGTATAGGCCAAACAATGAAAAAGCATACACAAAGAACAAATGGTTCAGTATATTCATCCAGGAAGGTACTTCCATTGGTTAAGAATAAAACATTAATAAAAAGAGACTACTTGCAAAAATGACTGACGTATTGAGGCATCCGAATGATTTTCGTAGGATTGAACGACATTCAAATCTAAATCGAGCAACGAGATCAGTGCGACTATCTTTAAAGGAACCGGTTTCGTTTCAACGATCTTTTTGAGAAAATGGATGGCAAATGATTGATCTGGACATGAAATCATTGATCTTAGAATTCTTTTCTGTACTTTTTCGGAAACTTTTTCAAAATGGTCAATTAATAGGATGTAATCGGAAAGGCTTTGGGCAAAGTCAAGACAGGCCAAAACAGCTTCATCCCTCACCAACTGGCTATCAACGTCTAACTTTGTGAGAATGGCGCTTTTTAAATCTTTTTTTCGATTCAAACGGGCTAAAATAATACCTATGGCTGCTAATTCAGGCATATCTTGCCTGATTAATAACGCATACTCCAACTCTTGTTCCCCCGAATCTAAGGCAATCTTAATGATCATGTTCATTTCCCAAAGATCAAGCGCACCTTGTAACCCTGTAAATAAGAGCAACGTCTCATTGACATGAAGCTTTAGCAACGTTGCATACGCCTCATAGCGTAAAATGTAATTTTTCCTTTTCAACAGCCAACGCATATCTTTGCTGTACTCCGTCAAATGAAACTCAGCAATCACCTTCAAAGCAAACAATTGGCGTACTAAAACAAGAGAATGCAGATTCCGATATAACCAATCGCGACAAGGCATAATGCGAAGCAATAAAGCGGTTTTTTCTTTCACTTCACCGACAGTCATCGCATGAACCTGAGAAATCAACGTAAGAAACAGCTTCTTTGATCTTTCATCCTTTATTAATTTTTGAAACGTTTTGATTAGGTCGTCCTGACTCCCTTTTACATAGGCATTATCCTGATAGATATAGGAAAAGAAAAGAGGAATAATCTTGTCAAAATACTGTTTTTCAATGATCTTTGATTTGTTTTCACGTTTGATATAGACCACAATTAAAAACAAAATCACAAGGGATGTCACAAGAAACAAGAAAATCAAATAATCAACCACTAATAACCATTCAGGAGAATGCGCCACAACATTTTCATACAATGAATTAGCAAAGATGCTGTTTCCTCTCAACATCGATGGATGAACAAAGAAATAGCCTCCTACGATGATCAAAAGAGCTATCATTCCATAAAAAATTCGTTTAGCCCATATAAAAATAAGATGAAATAGCAGCTTCATGATACACTGATGTTGAAGGTGACGCGCACAAAAACAACCAAGTTCATTGAAAACGCAAAATCATCGTTTTATTTTAGATGAATCTTATATCCGGCTTCCAGCGTGTATCGATTGCGATATTGATTGATGCTATATTCTTCTCTTGTGTATCCCAATCCAAGATGAAATTCGGAAACCCGATTAATGAGTATGTTTTTTGCCAACAAAATCTTATACGCATTCAACTGATTAAATCCGTTGCTTTGCGATGTGGCATACATGTCATCAGGAGAATTTCCAAATCCAACTTCCACACTCCAGTAATTGAATTGATTTTCTCCGTATAATCTATAATCGCCAATAAATGATAATGATTTCATTCCCTTTTTAATCACATAAAATGGGCGTATCGAGAACCAACTTTTACCGACATATTTTCCCACATGAACGGTTGCAATAAACAGTTTTGATATCGGATATTGCATATAACGACCGCCAAGCGATGCCTCAAACCCGTGATTGAACGAAACATAATATTCATATCCAATCCGATTGCGCGGGAAAAGAGAAGCATTGAAGCCATACCCATAATTAAAATACATATACTGTTTTTTTGAGACATACAGATAGAAATCCGACTCTAATTGAACATCGTTCAATTGAAAGCGATGGGCAAAATTGGTATGCACCACGAATGTGTTTTGCCCCAATTTCGTCGAATAATCCACCGACGCTAAATGCTGCGGAGTAAAATGATCAAACCAATCTAAGGTGTAGTAAGCAGACAGAATATTCGTGTTGCGTTTTATAAACAAATCCGTTACGATTCCATTGATCGAACCATTTTTGATAAAGCTTTTATTTTCAGGTTTCTCTGCCAACTGAATGGCTTTTGTATATTCTTTCAGATCAGCATAAGCAATCAGTCTTTTATGCAAAAGATCTTCCTTGTCGGAGTAAGCATGTTGTTCGGCATCATCACACATGCGCAATAAACGCTGATATTGATGAGAACGAAGCAAAACATTCAACCAGGTGGCATATAAATCATCATGTTGATAATGTAGATCGTTTGCTTTTTGTAAAAAAATCAAAGCCGAATCATTTTGATTTTTCCAAGAATACACATTCGCCACAAAAACCAGAATATCGCCTCGCTTCGGATCTGCCTGCAAAGCCAAATTAGCGGCATGCAGCGCCTCCATATAGTGATGCTCTTTAGCGTATGTCTCAGCAACCTGAAAAATGGAATCAACATTGATTTGTGCATCAGCATTGGCGTAAAAACTGACAAAACAAAAGCCAACCAAAATACGAATAACGAACTTCTTCATAACGAGGTAGAAATTAGTGGTGAAAGTAACGATTCAATTTCTGAAACAATCACATACGGATCGAAAGGTCTATATACCATTCGATTGGCGCCCATCTCTTTTACCTTGTAAATATAACTTTCATTTACAATTTCAGGAAAAAACCAAATTGGCATAATATACTCTTTAGTCATTCTCAAGTAACGAGTCACCTCGATGCCGGACATTGTTGATATTTTACCATCAATAAGAACTAAGGCAACAGATAACGTATTCATTTGATTATCTAATTCTTGATATGTTTTGCACGGCGTGACGATCACATGCTCCAAACGAATGTATATCAATGAGCTGATTAACTGCACAAATACCATATCATCCGAAATAATGATCACTCCGTTTGTCATACCATTTCAATTTAACATCAATATCCTACTTGTTTCGTAAGAAGAGAAGAAAGTAAACAGAATTATTTTTATGAGAGGAAATAGGGAAAAACCCTCTTGGGCTTTGCTTTAGAAATCAATGTTTCGTTTCACAGGTTTTCTTTGCCAAAAAATTCGTTTCTTTTGAATAGGCATTGAAAACAAGAACAAAGATAATTCTTTTTTGTATTTTTTGAACAAAAAATACTGAAGAATTTTATAAATCAGAACTTCCTTGTTTGGAGCTATGTATGAATAAAAAAACATGGAGTTCAAGGAAATGGTGCTTCAAACCTTTGTTTTTGAGAAGAACACAGAACCAATGATCATTGGAACAGCCACATTAATAAACCAGATCAACACCCCGGCTGTGGCTGCAGCAATCGCATTGGCCGAAAAAAGGCCAACAAACATCACGGCATAGGAACCGCGGATGGCTGCTTCGGAGAAAGAGATGGAAGGAGTGAACGTTACAAACAAATAATAGGTAGCCGTGACAATCATACCGCGCAAAAATGGCAGTTGAATGTTACAAAAAAGCAAGGTCAGGTAAAACTGAAAACAAAAGACAAGATAGCGAGAGATGGCCAATAATAAGATCAAAGTCAGCTCTTTGGAGTTGAAGAGCGTGAACCATCGCAACCAGATCATAATTCGGGTTTGGATTTTGAAGCGACGCAAGATGATGACCAATTTTGGCAATGAAAGATATATAAAAAAGGAGAGGGCTGTTGCAACAGAGAAAATAATGGCACGGACAGTGTCGCTTCTCAACGAGGTGAAGGGATTGTGAACCATAAGCAGCCAAAACGACAACAATCCGAACGAAAGCAGGGTAATGGTTTGTGCGAAGGTTCCGATGACGCCAAAGGCAATGCCTTTCCATCGGTTTTGGGGTTGCAGATAAATGACGCGTCCCGGATATTCTCCCACTCTGTTAGGTGTGAAAAAAGCCGTAGCTAATCCGCTGAGAATCGATTTGAGCGATATCCTTAAGCTGATTTTTTCTGTTTTACTGAGCAAAAAACGCCATTTCACCGATTCGATCCACAGATTTACCGGAAGCAACATAACGGCCAGCAGCAACCACCCCCAATGATGGAGTGACAAATCGAACCAATCTTGCTTGGAAGCAGGACTGTGAATGAATTCAACAATTTTATAAATCAAAAATCCGTATGAAAGGATCAGGATGGTCCATTTCACATAAGGATAAACGATTCGAAAGCGATGCATGATAAGAAGATTAAAAATGAGACGATCGCAATGATGAATGATGTTCGTTCAAATACGTTAATGTTTAATCGGTTCCTTTACCGGTTGATCCTCAAAGGCACACCTGTTATTTTCCCATGATAATCTTTTTGATTTCATTGAGTTTATTAAGCGCCTGAATGGGTGTAAGATTATTGATATCAGCATTTTTTATTTCGTCGCGAATTTGTTTCAGCACCGGATCATCGAGCTGAAAGAAGCTCATCTGAATGCCTTCGCGTGAAGAAGCAATCGATTGGATGGGTTTGGCAATGCCCGATTTACGATTGTCGGTTTCCAATTGTGTCAGGATCTCATTGGCTCTTTTCACGATGCTTTGAGGCATACCGGCCATTTTGGCAACGTGAATTCCAAAGCTGTGTTCACTCCCACCGGGAGTCAGTTTTCGCATAAAAATCACCTTTTTGTCCACTTCCTTGACGGAGACGTTGAAGTTTTTAATGCGCGAAAAAGATTTTTCCATTTCATTCAGTTCATGATAATGAGTAGCAAACAATGTTTTTGCTTTAGCCTGAGGGTGTTCGTGAATGTATTCCACAATAGCCCAGGCAATGGAAATGCCGTCGTACGTACTGGTACCGCGTCCCAATTCATCAAAGAGAATCAGGCTTCGATCGGATAGGTTGTTGAGGATGCTGGCTGCTTCATTCATTTCGACCATGAAAGTGGATTCGCCCAAGGAGATGTTGTCGCTGGCGCCGACACGGGTAAAAATTTTGTCCACAATGCCGATGGAAGCCTCTTGGGCAGGCACAAAGCTACCGATTTGAGCCATCAGCACGATGAGGGCTGTTTGGCGAAGCAATGCCGATTTTCCTGCCATGTTGGGGCCGGTCAGGATGATGATTTGCTGACGTTCATTGTCTAAATAGAGATCATTGGCAATGTAAGGTTCGCCGGGAGGCAACTGGGTTTCAATCACGGGATGTCGTCCCTGCCGAATGTCAATGTCGGTACCTTCATGGAGAATAGGCCGCGTGTATCGATTTTGTTCCGCACTCTTCTGAAACGAAAGCAAGCAGTCGAGTTGAGCCAGCAAGTGCGCATTGAGTTGAAAGGCGGTAATGTAGTCTCCCAGCGCAATCACCAGCTCATTGAACAGGCGCGTTTCGATGGCCAAAATCTTGTCCTCGGCTCCCAGAATTTTTTCTTCGTATTCTTTTAATTCTTCCGTGATGTAACGTTCGGCATTCACTAACGTCTGTTTGCGAATCCAAGTGGCAGGCACTTTTTCACGGTGGGTGTTGCGCACTTCGATGTAATAGCCGAACACATTATTAAAACTGATTTTCAGACTTGGAATGCCGGTGGCTTCACTTTCACGCTGTTGAATCTTCATCAGGACATCTTTTCCCGAATAGGCTATCGTTCGCAGTTCGTCGAGTTCGGCATTGACGCCGTGGCGAATGATATGTCCTTTGTTGATCGCATTGGGCGGATCGTCCTCCAATTCAATGGCAATGCGCTCGGCGATGGTATGACATGAATTGAGTTGTTCGCCAATTTTTTGCAATGGGGCATGGCCTGAAAGCAAACATTGATGTTTCACCTGCTCCACCACACTCAGCGCGACGTGCAATTGACGAACCTCGCGAGGAGTGATGCGTCCCACGGCAATCTTAGAAACGATTCGTTCCAGATCGCCTGTCAGTGGAAGTTGTTGTTCGAGCACTTCTTTCAATTCTCGGTTTCGAAAGAGATGTTCCACCACTGAAAGGCGTTCTTCAATCAGCGGTCGTTGCTTGAGCGGAAATGAAATCCAGCGGCGAAGCAGACGTCCTCCCATGGGCGTGACCGTTTTGTCCAAAATATCTGTCAGGCAAGCGGCTCCTTCGTGTTGGCCGCCAAACAGTTCTAAGTTTCGCACCGTAAAGCGGTCAAGCCAAACAAAGCGTTCTTCTTCAATCCGCGCCAAGTGAGTGATGTGAGTGTTGTGAAGATGCTGGGTATGATCGAGGTAGTAAAGAATAGCTCCCGCAGCAATGATGCCCAAGGTGAGTTCTTCCACCCCAAAACCTTTCAGGTTGATGGTTTCAAAATGTTTCAGCAGCCGATCGCGGGCAGCATCGAGGGTGTAAATCCAATCGTCTTGTTCGTAAGTGAAAAATTTGGAACCAAACGCCTCTTTGAATGATTCCCGCTGTGTTCGGTCGTGGAGAATTTCTTTGGGCGAAAAGTTGTTCAATAGTTTGTCAATATAGTCCAACGAACCTTCGGCCGTCAGAAATTCACCCGTTGAAATGTCGAGAAACGCCACACCGGCTGTTTTGTGATGAATGTGAATAGCAGCGAGAAAATTATTTTCTTTATGGTTGAGAACGTTGTCGTTGATGGAAACGCCCGGGGTGACCACTTCGGTAATCCCTCTTTTCACAATATTTTTGGTCAATTTCGGATCTTCCAATTGGTCACACACGGCCACGCGCATGCCGGCACGCACCAACTTGGGCAAGTAAGTGTCTAATGCATGATGCGGGAAACCGGCCAGCTCTACAAATTGAGCCGATCCGTTGGCGCGTCGTGTGAGTGTAATGCCAAGTATTTCAGAAGCTTTCACGGCATCATCGGAAAATGTTTCGTAGAAGTCGCCTACCCGAAACAGCAAAATAGCGTCCGGATGTTTTGCTTTGATCTGATAATATTGTTTCATCAATGGTGTTTCCACCGCTTTCTTTTCCATAACAACCAACTATTCAGTGCTGTTTCTGTTTTTTTATCGGGTTTTGCGCAAAGACTCTCACCGTCAGTGTTCAGTCCAATGATCAGTCACCTGCAACGGATCGTTGTCCATGCGGTTGAATCAATCATGCAATGAGCTGATGACGGAATGAAAGGTCAAGACGCAAAAGGTTGATCTTAGATTTTTTCAAACAACTCCCTACCGGCTCCGCAAATAGGACAGACCCAATCTTCATTCAATGCGTTGAAGGCAGCATCGTGTTCACTCTCGTCATATACATAGCCGCACACCTGACAGCGATATTTTTCCGTTGAAGCTGCCTTTTGGAGCTTTGACTCATCAATGTAGGTTGGAGCATTTTTAGGTGAAGCGGCTTTTCTTTCTTTTCGGTATAAGGCATAAGTGATGGGGTCGGCGGTTTCTTTGTAGAGATCAGCCTGCATGATTTCGACAATATAGAGCCAATGGCTTCCCACGTCAATGGTTTCTTTGACCTGACATTCCAACGTACCGATGACCTCATTCATCAATACAGGAACATCGTTTATACCGTAACGAATGTTAAACTGTTTTAATTTATCCGTATTTCGTCCACTTTGATACCCGAACGTGGAAATGATGTCCTGCGAAACTTCTTGCGGAAGGATGCTCACGGAGAGCACGCCCGATTGCGCAATCAGCTCGGCGGAATAATTGTTCTTATGGCAGGTGACAGCCAATTGCGGCGGCTCCGAAGTAACCTGCATCACTGAATTACAGATAAATCCATTCCCTTTTTGGGAATTTCCGCTGCAAACCACATAAATGCCGTACGTCATTTTGTACAACGTTTGGTAATCAATCATAGTGCGAATTTTTTTAATGATGAGTCAACGTTCTTTTCACACAAAGATAACATAAAAAACAATGGGATGTCGTGATGATAACAGCTATAATTTGATGCGTTTTAAAAATGCCAAGTTCGGAAAGAAGGTGGCAGAAAAAGAAACCATCACGGAGAAAGATCTTTCTCACCAACTTGAAATGCTGATGCAGGTGCGAATGATTCATCATATTTTGTATTATTTTTTTTGGCAAAGCGTTATGGAGGCATCCAAGGTGCTGAAAGAAATGTAAACAAAAAGTTGTAATTTTGACAGGTTCTAACGGTGATCTGACACGTTCATCGGATAGGATGAGATTATTTCAGAAAATGACGGGAACAATGAAAACAATCGGTATTGTCGGAGGGTTAGGCCCAGAGTCAACAATGGCTTATTATCAGGAGATTATTCGTGCTTTTCAATCGGATGAACAGGCGTTGCAGTATCCTGAAATCGTGTTGTTAAGCGTAAATCTGTACGAGTTTATGAGCTACATGCAGCAAGAGCAATATGAACAGGCAACTGCGTTTTTGCTTGATCAGTTGATTCGATTGAAGCAAGCCGGCGCCGAATTTGCTGCGATCAGCGCCAATACCCCGCATCTGTTTTTTCCTGCATTGAAGGAACGTTCCCCTTTGCCGTTAATCAGCATTGTGGAAGCAGCTTGCGATCGTGCTTCTGCGTTGAAATTGAAACGATGCGGATTGTTTGGCACGGCCTTTACCATGAAATCCTCTTTTTATCAAGAAGTCTTTGCTCAGCATCATATCGATGTTATTGTTCCTGACATGGATGATCAACGGTTTTTGCAGGAAAAACTTTTTTCAGAGATTGAATTGGGCATTTTTAAAGAAACGACGCGTCAAGCGTTGATTCAAATCATTCAAAAGATGATTGCCCGAAACCGCATTGATTCATTGATCCTTGGATGTACCGAATTCCCGCTGATTCTGACCGAATCATCCTATGCCGGCATTCCCATGCTGAATACAACCTCCATTCACGTTCAACGGATTGTTGAATATTGTCAAGCTGATTGAATTTTATATGATACATTATTCTGCTTCTTATACGGATCAATACCAACTGACGATGTCGCAAGTTTATTTCCTGAAAGGACATGCTGCGACACCCGTGGTGTTTGATTATTTTTTTCGCAGTCTGCCTTTTAATGCCGGATATGCTGTTTTTGCCGGCTTGGAAGATTTGCTGGAACTTTTGGAAACGCTTCGTTTTGATGCGTACGATCTTGATTTCTTAAAAGAGAAAGGATTTCATCCTGATTTTCTGCATTATTTGAAAGATTTTCGATTTAATGGAACAATTTACAGCAGTTTAGAAGGCGATGTGGTGTTTCCGCTTCGTCCAATTTTGCAAGTGGAAGGCACGGTGATTGAAGCGCAAATTATTGAAACGATTTTGTTAAACATTCTCAATTTTCAGACGCTCATTGCAACCAAAGCAAGTCGAATGCGCCATGCAGCCGGCGATAAACAACTCATTGATTTTGGGTTGCGACGTGCGCAAGGTGTTGCCGGCTACTATGCCAGCCGGGCTGCCTTTATTGGAGGATTTGATGCCACGAGCAATGTCCGAGCAGGACGTGACTACGGGATTCCGATTTCGGGCACCATGGCCCATTCCTACATTGAAACGTATGACGATGAACTTTCTGCTTTTACCGATTTTGCCGAAATTCATCCCGACAACTGCATTTTGTTGGTAGATACCTACGATACATTAGGCAGCGGTATTCCCAATGCCATTCGGGTGGCAAAACAGATGGAGAAACAAGGACACAAAATGAAAGGAATTCGGCTGGACAGTGGCGATTTAGCCTATTTGGCGAAAACCGGACGAAAGATGTTGGATGAAGCGGGATTGAATTATGTCACGATTTCGGCTTCCAATCAGTTGGATGAACACATCATCAAAAGTCTTCAGGATCAACATGCTCCCATTGATGTATTTGGCGTTGGCACCAATTTGATCACCGGTCATCCCGATTCAGCGTTGGACGGTGTGTACAAATTGGCTTGTGCCGATGGAAAACCACGTATTAAACTCTCCGAGAATGTCAGTAAAATTACCTTGCCTCATCGCAAGCAGGTTTTTAGAATGAAAGATGCGGAAGGTAATTTTGTGGGAAGCGATGCCGTGGTGTTGGCTTCTGAACACGATGTCCGTATGATGTATCACCCATTATATCCGCACAAATTTCAATCGTTGGAGAAATTTGAAAAAGAACCTCTCTTGCATAAAGTGATGGAAAAAGGTGTTCGATTGCAGAAAAGTCGATCGCTGACGGAGCTGGCTGCCTACAGCAAAGCCCGACTGGCAAAATTGCCCGAAGAATATAAACGGTTTGATTATCCGCACCTCTACAAAGTTGGATTAAGCGCTGCTTTGATGAAAGAACGAGATAAGCTGATCATGAAATATAAAAAACGATAACCATGGAAGCCTTGATTATCATTGATATGCAAAACGATTTTATGCCCGGCGGTGCGCTTGCCGTGCCGGATGCCGATCAATTGATCCCAATCATCAACACCTTGCAACTTCAGGCTGATGTGATCGTTGCAACGCAAGACTGGCATCCGCAGGGACATATCAGTTTTGCCTCTTCTCATAAAGGAACAAAACCATTTGAAAAAATCACTTTAAATGGACATAAAGAAACCCTTTGGCCTGATCATTGCATTCAAGGCACCCGTGGCGCCGATTTTCCTGATCGATTGAATACGCATAAGATAGCTGCTATTTTTCGCAAAGGGATGAATCCCCAAGTGGACAGTTACAGTGGTTTTTACGATAATCATCATCTCATTGCCACCGGATTAGGCGGGTATCTTCACGAAAAAAAAGTTCAAACTCTTTATTTTTGCGGCGTTGCAGCTGACGTTTGTGTTTATTTTTCCATCAAAGATGCATTAACGGAAGGATTTCATTGCGTGTTTATCAAAGATGCTTCGCAACCATTGAATCGGGAATATTATGCTGACTTTCAGCAGGAATTATCATCCAAAGGAGTGAGCATTATTTCTTCAACTCAGTTTTTGCAACGGGGATGATCGGATTACAAGGTCGATGATCCGTTCGTGAAAGTCTGTTCTGCGGCTGAAGAAAGCTTCCGGTTGAACGGTTTAGACGGCAAGTCATTCATGGAGGTCATGAACAAACAAGACGATGTTCCATTAGCTCTTGTTGCAATAGAATGGATTTAAACAACAAAACATGATCGGAGCGTCCATCGTTATGATGTTGATAGCCATGAAACAAGAATAAAAAAGGACAAGGAAGTTTGGTTTTGTGTTATAATCTGATCTGTACTATGGAAGAAGCGCCTTTCTTTGACATCAACGCGAAGTCATTTCGTGCTCTTTTTGATCAATATTATCAGCCGCTTTGTGAATCACTCAACTATTACACACGCGATGCACAAGCCATCGAAGAAATCATTCAGGATGTGTTTGTTACATTGTGGGAAGAGCGCAATCAATTGCACATTCAGCATGTTAAGACCTATTTGTTTACTTCTGCCCGAAACAAGGCGCTTAATTACCTTCGCGATCGAAAAAGAAGGATGGCCATGTTGGAAAGTTGGGCTATTGATGCGATGAGCCTGAATCAAAGCAAAGAGGTGATGGATCCGGATGAATTATCCGCATATTTGCAACAGGCTGTGGATGCATTACCTCCCAAATGTCGTGAAATTTTCAACCTTAGTCGGAAAGAACAACTCACCTACGCGGAAATTGCCGCACATCTACATATTTCTGTGAAAACAGTAGAAGCCCAAATGAGTATTGCTCTACGTAAAATTCGTGAAAAAATGCAGGCTTTGGGATTCAAACGTTGAGTTGAACGCATAAACAAATTATAATCAAATCGGTATGGCTAAAACAAAATCAGTGTACGTGTGTCAGGAGTGTGGAGCCGAATCGGCAAAATGGATCGGAAGATGCCCTGCTTGCGGAGCATGGAATAGTTATGTAGAACAAGTGGTCCGCAAAGAAAGTCCTGCCAAAAACAACGGATTCTCCCTTCGTGAAAATGACAATAAACCCATTCGGATTGAATCGGTTGAGATCACCCATGAAGATCGTTTTAACACTCATTCGGAAGAGTTTAACCGCGTTCTGGGAGGAGGCATTGTGCCGGGATCATTGGTGCTGATCGGCGGTGAGCCGGGCATTGGAAAGTCAACGCTGGCTTTGCAGATTGCTCTTTCAATGACCAACAAGCGGATCTTGTACGTTTCGGGCGAGGAGAGTGTGAAACAACTAAAACTACGGGCCGATCGAATGAAGAAACCGCTGTCCACTTGCTTTGTGATCAGTGAAACCTCATTGGAACAGATCTATGTTCACATCCAAAACGTACAACCGGAACTGGTGATCATCGATTCCATTCAAACCATTTCGACCGAATGGGCTGAGTCATCGCCAGGGAGCATTACTCAGGTGAGAGAGTGTGCAGCCTCGTTGTTGAAATTTTCCAAAGAGTCGGCCATTCCGGTCTTGTTGATTGGGCACATTACCAAAGAAGGAACCATTGCCGGCCCTAAAATATTGGAACACATTGTCGATACCGTATTGCAATTTGAAGGAGATCAACACTATATGTATCGCATTTTGCGTGCCAATAAAAATCGATTTGGAAGCACTGCCGAGCTCGGAATTTTTGAGATGCAACACGACGGATTGCGTGAGGTGACTAATCCTTCAGAATTATTGTTATCGCAACATCACGAAGGGTTGAGCGGTGTTGCCATTGCAGCAGCCATTGAAGGAATTCGTCCGTTTCTGATTGAAGTGCAGGCATTGGTCAGCACAGCCGCTTACGGGACACCTCAACGATCGGCCACCGGATTTGACGTGCGACGCATGAACATGTTGTTAGCCGTGCTTGAAAAGCGTGCTGGGTTTCGTTTGGCACAAAAAGATGTTTTTCTCAATATTGCCGGCGGGTTGAAAGTCAATGATCCTGCCATTGATTTGGCTTTCATGGCAGCGGTACTCTCATCCAACTTAGACATGGCCATTGCCTCCGGCATCTGCATGGCGGGTGAAGTAGGATTATCGGGCGAAATCAGACCGGTAAATCGATTGGATCAACGCATTATGGAAGCCGAAAAGTTAGGATTTCAGCGAATATTAATTCCTGATTTTCATCCTAAACGAGGAGAAAAACGACCTACCGCTATTGAAGTCATATCTGTCCGCAAAGTGGAAGATGCCTTCCGCATCTTGTTTGGAAAATAATGTTCCTCGATCTTTTCTGTCGTTTTTTTTTGATAATATTCTTTATTTGAAGCCATTTCCCCGGGTTGGAGATCGCTTTTTCAATTACAATTTCAGTCAATCAGAAAGTGATTCCGATGGAAGCGATCACTTCATCAGCCAATTGTTTGCCTTGTTTCATGCGATCCGCCATTCCTATGCCGCCTCGTAGATTCCCTCCAATATGCAATGTGGGATATTGTTCATGCAATCGATCCAGTAACGTGAAACGAGCCTCACAGTCTGCACCGTATTGAGGAATGGCTTCGCGATATCGGAAGATACGAAACAGCGAAGGATGAAACGAGGCCATGTGATACCACTCTTTTAAGGATGATTCAATCAGTTGAAAGATGGTTTCGTCATCCATATCATATACTTCCGGATGCCGCGTGCCTCCTAAGAACACGGAAAGCAAGGCGCCCCCTTGGGGAGCTCGATCTGACAGAAAAGCCGATGGATAAAGTACCCCCAAAATTTGTTTCTTTTCTTTCGATGGAATTAATCCCCCAAAGCCGTCGAGTGGTTTGTAATCCCAATGAGTAAATCCAATGGCGACCTGCACCACTTTGGCGTATGCCATGTTGGTTATGTTTGCCATCAAGTGTTTTTCCACGAAAGGCAGTAAAGAATCGAGAGAAGAAGATCCGGTTGTCGTAATCACATGATTGGCTTTGATGTGTAGTTCTTCGCCTTGAGGTAAATGTCCAGTGATCTCAAATGAATGATTCGTGGTGGGGACAATGCGAAGGTCCTGCACCCCGAGTAGGAAATGATCTTCGCCTGCAGATTGCATCAAAGCGTTAATCAAATGACTTAAACCGCCCTTAGCCGAAAAGATTCGATGGGGTTGTTTGGGCGCTTTGGGGGCCTTTGATTTCCGTTTTTCGAGCTGCATTTTTACCGATCCGCCAATAAAACTTCCATACTTTTGTTCCAGGTTGTATAATTTTGGAAGTGCAAAACGAGGAATCAAGTAGTCGGTATCTCCGGCATAAACACCTGAAACAAAAGGATCAACCGCATAATCTAAAAAACTTTTCCCCATGCGTCGTGCCACCAATTGAGTTAATGTTTCATTAGGATTGTTGCCGGCTTTTCGGAAAGGTTCTCCTAACAGACGGATCTTATCGGACCATCGAAATAATGGCGTAGTGATCCCGCTCAGGATGCCATCGGGCAAAGGGTACCAGCGATTGTTTTTTAAAATGAATCGTTTGTTGACAGCATTGGATGCCCATTCTAAAGAACAATACGAATGCAAATCATCAAAAATTTCTTTGACTGTTTCGTTGTTCATAACCCCTGTACTGGGTCCTTTTTCGTAAATAAATCCGTTTTCTTGTCCGGTTTGGATGGCACCGCCAACACGGTTTGACTGTTCGAGAACAACAAACGACGCCTGTTTTTTATTCAGAAAATGGGCTGTGGACAATCCTGTCAATCCAGCTCCAATGACTACGATATCGATTTGTTTTTCCATTTTGTTCTGGTTTTGAATGATGACCTGTCACACGGTTCTTGAATAACGCATCGATGAAGATGGATTCAATAACGGATCAAAGAGCATGGCTACATTTCGTAAGATCATTTTTCCTTCCGTTGAAACGGTTAATTGATGATTCTCCCACAAAACGAATCCGTCGCTGATCATGGGCTGGAGTTTATCTTCCGAAAAACGAGTTATTGCCATTAATTCATTGTAGGTTAAATCCAATGATTTTGCCGTTTGTTCCAGATCAACAAACTGGTTACACATCAATTGTTCGATGACTTGTCTGCATATTTTATCCTGTTCGGATAGTTGATATCCTTTTTCGGGTGCAACGTCCCACTGTTCGACGGCAGCCATATATTCATCCGTGTTTTTGTTGTTTTGAATATACGCATTCTCAAGTTGTGTGATGGATGAAACGCCAAAAGCGTAGACTTGCCCTGCATGATGACGGGTGCAATAGCCCATGAAATTACGATGTAAAGTTTTGTTTGTTAGCGCTTTGGTTAGCTCATCGTTCGGTTTGGCAAAATGATCGAGTCCAATGGGCACATAACCTGCATCGGTGAGGAGATGATAAGCAGCCTGAAAAAGCGATAGTTTTTCTCCTGTCGAAGGAAGATGATATTGTTCCAACGTCTTTTGAGCTGATTTAACCCATGGCACATGAGCGTATGAAAAGGTGACAATGCGTTCGGGATTCAAACGGATAGCCTGACGGATGGTTTCTTGAAATTGTGTTACCTCCTGAGCCGGTAAGCCATAAACAAAGTCAAGATTAACTTGCATCTGATGGTCATGCAATGTTTGCACGATTTCGTCCATCGGTAGTCTGGAAGGTTTACGATGAATAATATCCAAAACGGTTGGATGAAAATCCTGAATTCCCAAGCTGATGCGATTAAATCCCATGTCGGCCAGCTCCGCCATTTGTTTGGTCGAAAGATAAGCCGGGTTGCACTCCATGGCTATTTCAACATCATGTGATAATGAAAAGTGACTTCTGACCGTCTCCATCATCTCGGCAATGTAATGAAACGGAACGCCGTTAGGAGTTCCACCGCCCCAATGAATTTGTGAAACCGGTCTTGTGTGATCCAATAAAGAAGCAACGGCTAAAAATTCTTTTTTCAAAGCCGAAAAATAGCGATCGTTCGTTGCCTTGTCTCTAATCAATTCGCTGTTGCAACCACAGAAATTACAGAGCTGAGGACAAAACGGCACATGAAAATAAAAAGAGATGTTGCGCGGTGATTGTTGATTGGACGCTTCCACTAACCGGATAAAAGTCTCTTTGTTGAAGTTGGGTTGAAAAAAATTGGCCGGTGGATAACTGGTGTAACGCGGCCCCGGTTGATCATATTTTTTGATTAGATCTTCATTGATATGTAGTTCACTCATACGTTTTTAATAGAAAAACCCTGCCTAAATCGGATTGTTATCGACTGCGCTACGGCAACGAATGGCGAAGCCGATTGCAGGGAAATGATGCTGATTGATTTTAATCATCAAAGATAGTGATTCTACACTAAAATTCAAACTTTGACAGGTACGATTCATCCTATCAAGGCAGATGAACAAACAACGAGATGCCCCTTTGTGCTACCTATCCACTCCAACAACAGAAGTTGACGCAAGAAAGAATGCGACGTTGATTCATAATAAAAATGGGACACTTCAGATGAAAACACTTTTACTGTGGATTAAAGATGTTAAATATCACGTTAAATATAATTATTTTTATTAGCAAGATGCAACTATTTTAAAATAAAAATTCTAAATTTGCGACTCCTATTTTCAAGGTTCATTGACCCTCTTTTGCTCTATGGAAATGATGAATAATGCTTCTAAATATTTTTTTATCATCGTGCAAGCAAAGATAGATTTTAGAAGTGTTATAGAACATCATGTTGAAAAATTAAATAAACGGACGAAACAAGCCATAAAACAACTCAGGTTCAAGCCAATGGTAAGTTGGTGAGTTCCATTCATCCTTAGTGTACAAAATAAATTAAACGCATGAAACCTTTTTTATTATTGCTGATGTTGGGCATGTTCACATTGACCCACGCCGAGAAAGAGACACAAAAATTTGGCAAAGTCACCGACAATGAAGTGGAAATGACAACATTTCCTGCCGACACCAGTGCAGTGGCCGTTGTTTTGTATGAAAAAGCAGAGAGCTATTATGATGTGAATCAGAGCTTTCAAGTCTATTATGATGTGTATGCCAAAATCAAAATCATAAAACCGGAAGGGACAGCCTATGCTAATATTGAAGTGCCTTACACCGATTATGGATTAAACAGCCGCGAAGTGGTAGAAGGCATCGATGGATATTCTTATAATGTTGTGAACGGGAAAGTAGAAAAAACACGTTTAGATAAGAAATATATTTTTTCGGACAACATCGAAGGGAAACATTTTCGGTTGAAATTTACCCTTCCCAATGTCAAAGCCGGAACCTTGATTGAATACAAATACACCATCGTTTCCGATTTTGACGCATTGGTTCGCTCTTGGAGATTTCAGCGTGATATCCCGGTCGTAGAAAGCATTTATGATGTCACTATTCCCGGCTTTTATTCTTTCAACATCAACACGAAAGGGTATTATCCGTTTGAAACAGTGAAAGACGTCGTGAATAAAACCTATTTGGTCGGAAACTCTACGTTCAACACGCGCTGCAACCACCTTTTCATGAAAGCAGTCAATTTACCTGCATTGAAAAAAGAGAATTATGTGATTTCAATGAACGATTACTATTCGGCTGTTTCATTTGAGATATCAGGGTTTCAGATTCCGGGTGAGGTGTATAAATCCTTTGCCAATAGCTGGCATGATGTGGACAAACAATTGTTGGACGATCCTGAATTTGGTGGCAATTTGAAACAGTCTGATTTTTTCAAAGATGAAGTAAAATCGATTGCAGCGTCAAATATGAACGACTTTGAAAAAATTGAAGCGATTTATCATTTGCTTCAATCAAAAGTGAAGTGGAATGAACATGAAGCGCTGTATGCTTCGTCCTTGAAAAAAATGCTAAAGGATGGAGTAGGAAGTTCTGCCGCCATCAATTTTATTTTGATCGATATGTTGAAAGAGGCCGGATTCGATGCCTATCCGGTACTATTGAGCAGTCGCAGTGAAGGCCGATTACCGATGGCTAATCCTACCATCAACAAGATTACCTATTTTGTGGCTGGAGTGGTCACACCCACCGACACTTTATATATGGATGCATCGCGAAAAAATGCACCGGTCAATGTGTTGGATAATGATTATTTGGTGGATCGGGCGCGTGCATTGCGTGGCCCTGAGGGAACTCAGTCTGCTTGGGTCGATTTAACGCATATTGTTCCAAATTTAGACCAAACAATTTGTGTCATTCGTTTTGCAGACGGCAAGATGTGGGTTGACGTGACCACAAAGAAAAGAAATCAATCGGCGTACCTGTTTCGCGAAAACTACAAAAAGTTCAAGAATCAGAATGAACTGATCGAAGCGCTTCAAAACAAATATGCTATTTCGATCGATCATTTTTTGTTGCAAGGCTTGGATAGCATAGAGCAGCCCGTCATTGAGAAATATACCTTTTCCAAACCTTATCCGCTGAGCGATTCCATTGAATACATTAATCCGTTGACGATCTTTCAAGCCGGATCAAATCCGTTCATTGCCGAAAAACGTGATTTGCCGGTTGAGTTTGATTATCCTTACATTCATCAGATCAACATAACCATGATATTACCGGATGGATATGAGATAGATGAGATGCCGAAATCGGAGATGTCCAAAATAAAAGAAAATGATGCCGCCTATCGTTATCTGCTTCAGAAAGGTGATCATATGCTGCAAATCGCATCGACCATGTCGCTGAACAACATCATCTATCTGCCAACGGACTATGGCTATTTACGTGATTTCTGGTCACATTGGATAGCCAAAAACAATCAGGAAATTGTCTTGAAAAAGAAAACGTTGTAACGCGTGAAAGAAACGGTTCAACCCATTCTCCCCTCATGTCATAAATAAAACTAAAGGTATGAAACGAGCATGTAAATTTCTTCCATTCAAGCATATGAGAATAGTTGATATGCACGTTCCATACGACCTTTAAAAACACATTATTCACGTATGAAACGATCGTTGATCAGCCTTTTTCTGGTAGTTGCTGTCATTAGTTTACATGCAGCTCAAAAAGAACGTTATCCGGTAAGTCAAATTCCTGATTCGTTGAGAATGGATGCTTATTCGGTAGTTCGATTCGAATCGACTGATTTTGAGTATATCGATTCTCGAAATGGAGTAGAAAAAGGGACGCGGGTAGTGACGATTTTAAATGAAAAAGGAAAAGACGAAGCGAACTTCCAAAAGGGCTTAGGCAAATATTGGGAATTAAAGAAGTTTTCGGGAGAAATTTTAGATCAAACTGGGAAACTCATTCGTAAAATCAACATGTCCGATTTACACACTTCCACCCTTTCGGCTGAATTAGCTACGGACGAACGTTTTTCCTTTTATGTATGTAACCAACCAACCTACCCTTTTACGGTGATTTATGAGTATGAAGTAAAATGGCAAAACGGCATGATTGAGTTTCCCGTATTTGCGCCAATGGAAGCTTTGCAACAATCGGTGGAACACGCAGTATATCATTTGACCTTACCCGAAGGGACCAAATTCATGCTTCATGCCCTCCACATGTCCGATCGAGCTGATTCCGTCAAAGTGAAAGATCAAGTTGTTTATTCATGGACATTAAATGGATTGAAAGCGATTGACGAAGAACCGTATATGCCTAAACTGGACAAGGTAGTGCCAATGTTGCAGTTGAAGCCTGATGATTTTTCGTATGATAAATCGAGCGGATCACTGCATACATGGAACGATTTAGGAAAATGGTCATGGGAGTTGCTTGCACAGCGGGATCAATTAGCGCCATCAACCATCGAAAAAGTCAAGGGAATCGTTGCCGGTGCAACCTCCAACAAAGAAAAGGTGAAACGATTATATGCGTATTTACAACAGACCACGCGTTATGTCAGCATTCAGCTTGGCATTGGCGGTTATCAGCCGATCGCTGCGGCTTCGGTGTGTCAAACCGGATTTGGCGACTGCAAGGGATTAACCAATTACATGAGAGCCATGTTGGAAGCAATCAACATTCCTTCCTATTATACCATTATCAGTACCGACCACAAACGATTTTTCCCTGACTTTGCCTCTCCACGGCAAGCTGATCATGTGATTTTGATGGTTCCATTAGGGAAAGACACCATTCCGTTGGAATGTACCAGCAGCGCTTTGCCTTTCGGATATGTTCACACCGACATTGCAGGACACGATGCCTTATTGGTGACTCCCGAAGGCGGCCGCCTCTGCCGTTTGCCGACGTATCCCGATTCAGCCGAAGATGTACACACCCTGTTACGGATTGATTTGGACAAGAGCGGTTCCATGCAGGCAAAAGCGCGTTCAGTTTACAACCTGGCTCGTTATGAAGAGATGATTTCCTTTGAAAAAATGGCTGACAACGAAGAACGAACCAAAATGATTAAAGCGGATTATCGATTACCAAGTATGCAAATTGACAAGATCATCGTTACAGAAAAGCCTGATTCATTGCCTTCCATGACATTGGATTACACCTTTTCTTCCAATTTGTACGCCAATCAATCGGGCACTCGTTTATTTGTACCGATCAACCCGCGTAAGAACAAATATCCGATTTTTTCGCAAAAAGAGCGCAAATATTCTTTTGTGATCGATGGCGGAAGCGTGGAATGCGACACCATTCTCCTAACGATTCCCAACGAAATGAAGGTGGAAAAAATGCCTTCGGATGTTGTTTTGAACAACAAGATTGGCAAGTTTTCATCGCATCTCTCGATGCAAGGCAATACATTACAAATTGTTCAACATGTTTACATCCCCAAAGAAGAATTGCCTGCAAGCTACAACGATGAATTCAAATCGTTCATGAACGAAATCAATCAAGCTTACGCAGCGGAGATTGTATTGAAAAAGCGTTGAAACGTCCGGAATAAGATACCATGGTGATGATGGACGTTGCTGCTTGTGCTGTGGCGATAACATTCATCAGCCGCATGTCAATCAACTTGTTGTTGAGTAATCTGTTCAGCGTGATCTAAAGTAAGGGTGAGATCAATGACTCGGTCTGTTATAAATGTTTTTTCCGTTCGATGTGTTGAATGATGTCCGGATCATCCGGAGAAATCATGAATTTTAATCCTTGTTTTGTTTCGATCAAAATCCGATTTTTACGCTGAGATGTGTAAAGGGTGACTCGCCCAAATTTCGGGAAAAAGTATTTGCCGTAATAGCCAAACAATCCGCCATTGCCAAAAGTGCGAATGGAGCCTCCGACTTCATCAGCATGCAACAATTTGACCGAAACAATGTCATCGAGACTGATCACAACATTTTTAGCAGGACGAACAATGACTAAATTCTCATTTTCAATACGATAATAACGTGGCGACAACAGGTAACTTCCGATAAGAATGACCAGAAAAAACAACAACACGCCTCCTTGAACCATCCACATGCGGAGATCGTCAGGATTCAGCATCATGAGGCGAACACTTCGATAACCAAAGTAAAAAAACAGGACAATGACCAAAATGGTGATGATTTTTGACGTATGATCAAGTGATGCCTTGTATTCCATAGTGCATTGATTGTTAGAATAATATTCAAATTAAAACGGGACGATTGCAAGTCACATCTTCTGTCGCATACAACGTTCAAACCAAAAAAGAGGTGATGAGCAGAACAAAAATAGGTATAAAATTCCGATCTTCGTCAGGATCACTATTTTTTTAGTTTTTTAAATCGTCTGCATGCCATCATGGATTCCTCTAAAAATGAGGATGCACATCTGTTGTAAAATAAAAAATCGCTGAGTACAGTGACCCAACGATTTTTTTATCAGACAATGGATGAGTTTATTACATCATTCCGCCCATACCTCCGCCCATTGGTGGAACGGCAGGAGCCGGATTTTCTTCTTTCTTTTCGGCAATGACCGATTCGGTGGTCAGCAACATGCCGGCAATAGAAGCTGCATTTTCCAATGCAATACGTGTTACTTTAGCCGGATCAATCACACCGGCAGCATAAAGCGGTTCGTATTGATCGGTACGCGCATTATATCCGAAATCATCTTTGCCGTCTTTTACTTTTTGCACAATGACGGCGCCTTCTTTACCTGCATTGAAAACAATTTGACGTAAAGGTTCTTCAATAGCTCGTTTGATGATTTCGATTCCGGTATTTTCATCGTCATTGTCACCTTTCAATCCCTCTAAGGCAGCAATAGCACGGATGTAAGCAACCCCTCCGCCCGGCACAATGCCTTCTTCAATGGCAGCGCGGGTAGCACTCAATGCATCGTCAACGCGATCTTTCTTTTCTTTCATTTCCACTTCGGAAGCAGCGCCAACATACAAAACAGCCACACCGCCTGCTAATTTAGCCAAACGTTCCTGCAATTTTTCACGATCATAATCGCTGGTGGTTGTCTCAATTTGTGCTTTGATTTGAGCCACTCGCGCATTGATGGCGTCTTTTGAACCGGAACCATTCACGATGGTGGTATTGTCTTTGTTGATGGTCACTTTTTCAGCCGTTCCCAGCATATCGATGGTAGCAGTGTCCAATTTCATTCCTTTTTCTTCTGAAATAACAACGCCGCCGGTTAAGATGGCAATATCTTCCAACATTTCCTTACGACGATCGCCAAAGCCTGGCGCTTTTACGGCAGCTACTTTCAACGAACCGCGCAAACGGTTGACTACTAATGTGCCTAAAGCTTCGCCATCAATGTCTTCAGCAATGATCAACAACGGACGACCGCTTTGTACGGTAGCTTCCAGAATGGGCAGAATTTCTTTCAGAATAGATATTTTTTTATCGTAAATCAAAATGTAAGGTCTTTCCAGATCCGCTTCCATTTTTTCGGTATTGGTCACAAAGTAAGGAGAGATGTAACCACGGTCAAACTGCATTCCTTCCACCACTTCAATGGTTGTTTCCGTTCCTTTGGCTTCTTCGATGGTGATGACACCTTCTTTTTTAACCTTTTTCATGGCATCAGCAATCAGTTTCCCGATTTTAGCATCGTTGTTGGCAGAAACGGTAGCCACTTGTTCAATTTTATTGTAATCGTCACCAACTGATTTCGATTGTGCTTTGATGTTAGCCACGACGGTTTCAACGGCTTTGTCAATGCCACGTTTCAAATCCATAGGATTGGCGCCAGCCGTCACGTTCTTCAAACCGACAGATATGATGGATTGAGCCAAAACGGTAGCGGTTGTTGTTCCGTCACCGGCATCATCGCCTGTTTTGGAAGCTACTTCTTTCACCAATTGAGCGCCCATATTTTCGAAAGGATCCGTTAATTCAATTTCTTTAGCCACGGTGACACCGTCTTTTGTTATTTGAGGTGCTCCAAATTTTTTTTCAATGATCACATTTCTTCCTTTTGGACCTAATGTAACTTTGACAGCGTTTGCTAACTCGTCGACCCCTTTTTTCAACAGGTCGCGTGCTTCCATTTCAAATTTAATTTCCTTTGCCATAAGTGTAATGATTTATTTTATTGATTGATAATAAACAAGCGTGTAATTCAATAATGAATAATAAGATGTTTCGTAAAGATCGGATGAACCCCAACTTCCCTTATTCCCATTTGCAAAGAAATAAGTGATGTGGTCGGTTCATTATAAAACTGCTAAAACGTCAGATTGACGCATAATGAGGTATTTCTCGTTGTCAATTTCGATTTCAGTCCCTGCATATTTACCGTAAAGGACAACATCGCCTACTTTTACGGCCATTTCTTCATCTTTTGTGCCTTTCCCGACGGCAACAACAGTCCCCTTCAACGGTTTTTCTTTGGCTGAATCGGGAATAATAATTCCACTTGCGGTTTTCTCTTCGGCCGGCGCCGGTTGAATTAATACTCTGTCTGCTAATGGTTTTATATTCATAACAACTTCTGATTATTGGGTTAAACATAAAAAAACACACTTCCATTGATAGCATTTTCTGTGCCATAAAAATCAGGAGCCTTCAAAACTCGACCCAATAGGCTGCATTTATTTTGTTGTCATTGAGATTTTTAAGCATTGGATGTCGTTCAATGAGCTCTTGCAGCGGATGCATGCCATAGCTGATGGGAAATCGTTTTATGTCAAAATTTCCAATTAGTGCAATAAAGAAGAAAAGCGATGCTGACAAGATGTCAGTTATGGGTTGAGAATATAAGTTGAATGATTCTTTCGCTGTTTGCTTTGTTTCCAAAGATTGGATTCAAAACGGCAGTTCTGTTTTCCAGATTACTGTAGGAAAATCTTTCATTCAAAAGACGCATGACAGCTGCCTTCATTTCGATGGCAGAATTTGCAACTTCACAGAGTTGCTCTAAATCTGTTCCCCACAACATTGGCGTGTTGCACAAACAAAATCTACCGGAGTACAAAACATTGATTAATTTCAATTTCAATCCCGTTTTTTGAAATGTTATCAATGTGTGAATATGTGCATTACGGATAAGGTTATTCATCGTTTGTTCGTTAGGCGAATCGTATAATTCAGCATGGGGATATTTTGCAATCCATTTTTTGAGTCGCATGGAAGGTCTTAGTCCTGCAATCACAAAGCGAACCGACAGATCGTTGAAAACATTTTTCAATAGGAAGAGAACTGCTTTTTCATTTTCTTGAACGGATAAATTGCCATGATAGAGAACATAATTCCCAATTCCTTCCTCAGCGGTTACTTGCATGTTGGCATGGAAAGAAGGTAAAAAAATAACTTTTATCGATGGGAAACACCGTTGAAGGTAACTGGTGTCTTTTTTTGAAACAGCCAATATTAAGTCGGCGGCTTTCAATTTTCTTTGAAATAACAGGAGCCGAATTGATTCTATCAGAAAGTAGATGGACTTGATTGGATTTTTTTGGGCCAGAAACAAATGAAAATAGTAAACATGTTCGATGTTGCTTTCACGGTAAATCTTGAAACGTGATTTCAGACGCTTATCGTTTAAATAATAACAAGAATGCAACCCTTCAAACAATATTGGAGATGAATCAAGTAATAAATTGTCAATCAGATTTTTATTTTTACGACTAAGAACAATATAAGGTTGCAGGCTTAGGTTGGAAAGGAGTCCTGTTTGTCGTTTATAATAATAAACTTTTTCGCAATATTTTTCTAATTCAGGAGCATGAACGCGATTGTATTCAAAACAATGAAGTTTGATTTTAATTCCGGATTCGCTCAGTGACTTTATTTTATAAAAGACATCAATAACGCCACCATAATTAGGAGGATATGGTATGTCAAAAGCAATGATATGCAGTTGTTTCTCCATGAACGATTTATTTATCTCACTATTTTCGTCGCAAGTACAAATCAAATTTTGCCAGCACATTATTCACATACCGAATGGTTTGAGTCGCATTAAAATAGCCGTTTTGGCAAACAGGATCGTTGTAATACTGAGGATTTGCTTTTAACTTCAGAAAGGTCTCTACGTTTCCTGT
>Ga0078972_1006289_pt1 | contig 28466 bp, 29 predicted proteins | sample YelNatPaOPGAMG01_FD_67568 | JGI IMG/M metagenome (GOLD analysis project Ga0078972, IMG submission 67568) | Hot spring thermophilic microbial communities from Obsidian Pool, Yellowstone National Park, USA - OP-RAMG-01 (SPADES assembly) (version 2) | ecosystem: Environmental > Aquatic > Thermal... | reverse complement strand
TGCGTCTGGATTTTCTCCACAAGGCCTCGACTTCGATCGGCGAAACCCAAGCCGTCGTCTACGTCGAGGATCTGAAGATCCGGAACATGACCAGAAGCGCCCGTGGCACCCGGGAGAACCCGGGCCGGAACATCCGGCAGAAGGCCGGTTTGAACCGCTCCATCCTGTCCCAGGGAGGGGGGACGTTCCTCTCCCTTCTGGAGTACAAGCTTGTGAAAAGGGGAGGACGCCTGGTGCGGGTCGATCCACGAAACACGAGCCGAACCTGTTTTGCCTGCAACCATGTGGCGGAGGAGAACCGTCCGGACCAGGCCACGTTCAGGTGCGTCCGTTGCGGATATGAAGATCATGCGGACGTGAATGCCGCGAACAATATTCTCAGGGCGGGGCACGCCCGTAGCGCCTGTTTGGAGGATTCTTCCTCCAAGTTCGACGTCTGACCGTTCAGCCGGCGAATCGATCCTCGTTTTCAGTCCGGGGAGTTGGCAGGAAGGAATCCCCTTCCTTTCCGCTTTCGCGGCGAGCGAAGCGAGAGGGAGGGGAGGATGTCAAGGATAAGATACCAAGAGCGTCACAACGAAAAAACAACATCTCTGGGGACCGCTCCAGAACACCTTCCCAAGGGGAACAAGATCCATTAAACACCTTATTTGAGTTGGTTTTATGGCTTGCAATAAGGGGTGGCATAGTTCAGGAGATTTTTCGCAAAAACTATCTTTGCCTGCAACGGGCAGACGAAGACGGCTATGTGTTCGTCACCTCCAACCGAAAGGAGAGCGCATTCCTCCCCGGCGTAAACGCCGAGGTTGAAGTCGCGCGCAGAGGATGAAAAGGTGGCTTTGCAGGATTGTGATGGGGGCAACCGTTCTTGCTTTAAGTGGGGCGGCCTGGGAAAAGCCGGAGGTGGAGATCATTACCCCGAAAAACGGCGCAGTGGTCGGCAAGCATATTTTGGTCAAATACGCATTCCATCACGAGTGGCGGGCTGACCATGTCCATGTGTTCGTGGATGGAAACTTCCTGATGTCGTCGCACCAGAATCCCCTCACATTAACGCTTGGAAAAGGAGTTCATACCATCATGCTTCGAGCCGCAACGGTCCATCACAATCTGATCAAGGCCAAAGGCTCGGTGAATGTCACCGTCAATTGATATCCATCCTTCCGATTTTCGTGCCTCCTCGTTTTTCGCCGGAGAAGGATCGATAGTCTGAAATTCAGACTGTCTGTTCGGAGGCTCTCTTCTCCGGGCAGACGCCGGCCTGCCCGACAAGAGATTCCGAGAGGTTGATTGCGGCATTGTGGTCCGCGTTCGCTTCGACTCGGCCGCTATGGCCCCGGAATCTCCTCTGCTCCGGAGGCTTGTCGGGAAGAGGTGAACGGCTGGCGGATCTTCCCCGCTTGTATTCCGGCCGGGTCAGTGTCGGCCCGCTCCCTCCGGGGGCAGAGGCTCGGGAGCCTCCCGTTCGGTCTTGCCTGAACCCGGCCAGGGACCGGCTTCTCCCGGGTCCGGTCCGTTTCCTCAATCTCCCTCGTTTTCTGGGAGGCGGAGGGGGCTCTTTTGCCCCTTTTGGCTTCGTTGTTATTTGCCGTCATTTCTCTTATGATGGACGGAAATGCTTTTGGGGAACAATCAAAGAGGTGGGGGCGGACGATGAAATCCATGGCATCGCACGAGTCGAAGGCCCGCCGGATGGCGGAGAAGCTTTTGCTCTCGCCCGAGGAGATCGACCGGAGAAAGGCCTATCTTGGCATTTCCCCGGAAGATGAGCGGGCACTGGCCGACCTTGAGCCCTATTTCAGCGAGAAGGCCCCCGACTTCGTCGAACGTCTTCACGACCGGATTCTCCTCTTCCCCGATGCCGCCGCGATTCTTGAGCGCGCCCATGCCCAGTCCTGGCTCAAGCTTCGTCATGCCGAGTATTTCGTCGAGCTCGTTTCCGGCCGCTATGACATGTCCTATGTGTTGAACCGTCTTTCCGTCGGGATCACCCACCAGGAGATCGGCCTCGGACCCGAGTGGGTTCAGGCCTCTTTCGGCCTCTTTCTCGAATGGGCGAGCCAGGTCGCCCGGGAAGACGCAACCTCTCCCCTGGCCCGGAAGCCCTCCCTTTTCGACATTCTTTCCAAGGTGACGCTCTTCGACTCGGGGCTCGTGATGGACTCCTATTTCATGGCCGAACGCGACAAGGCCGAGATCCTCTCCCGGATCTTCGACACCAACGCGGAGGTCGTCTGGATCCTCGACGGGGAGGGGCATATCCAGCATGCCAACCGGACCTCCCAGAAGCTCGTGGGGTACTTGCCCGAGGATCTCATTGCCCGCTCCGTCGAGGACTTTCTTGTGGCGAAGGAGGGAGGGGGATTTTCTCTCAAGGCGCTCGAGGCAGAAGCCTTGCAAGCGGGCCACTGGCAGGGGGAGCTTGTCGTCCGGCAGAAAGATCAGACGGAGATGACGGTCTGGGCGACCCTCAACCTTCTTGGGGAGGGCGCGGGTCCCGGAACCATCCTCGAGTTTCGCGACAGGACCGCGGAAAAAAAGACGGAGCAGGAGCTCATCGCGAAGACGACAGACCTGGTCCGCTCCAATCGGGATCTCGAGCAATTCGCCTACGTGGCCTCCCACGATCTCCAGGAACCCCTGCGGATGGTCACGAGCTATACCCAGCTTCTGGCCCGCCGCTACAAGGGGCAACTCTCGGTCGAGGCGGACGAGTTCATCGCCTTTGCCGTGGATGGGGCGGCCCGCATGCAGGCGCTGATCAACGCCCTTCTGGCTTATTCCCGGGTCGACTCCCGCGGCAAGCCGATGGTGGTCTGCGACCTTGGAACGGTCCTCACCCATGCCCAGGACAACCTGAAGCTTGCGATCGAGGAGAGCGGGGCTTCGATTGTCCGCGGGGAGCTTCCCCGCGTTATCGGCGATCCGGTCCAGCTGATGCAGCTTCTCCAGAACCTTGTGGGCAATGCCGTCAAGTTCCGCGTAAAGGATCGGGCTCCGGTGATCCGCATCGAGGCGGAGAAGGAGGGAGATTTCTGGAAAATCAGCGTCTCCGACAACGGGATCGGGATCGAGCCCCAGTTCTACGAACGGATCTTCGTCATCTTCCAGAGGCTGCATACCAAGGAGGAGTATCCCGGCACAGGGATCGGCCTTGCAATGTGCAAACGCATCGTGGAGCGCCATGGGGGGGCGATCACCGTCGCCTCCGCCCCGGGGAGCGGCTCGACGTTCGCATTCACGCTACGGGCGGCCGAGGTCAAAACCGATCCGGCCGTTTCCGGGGTCTGATACAAATTCTAAGAGAAGGGAATTTTTCGTGGGTCGAATCGAGGAAGTGGGTCGTCCTGTAGAGTTTCTCCTAGTCGAAGACAATCCGGGCGATGTGCGCCTGACCCAGGAGGCGCTCAAGGATACCAAGGTCAGGAACAACCTGAATATTCTCGGAGATGGGATTAGTGCCCTGGCCTTTCTCCGGCGGGAGCCCCCCTACGAGAACGCGCCCCGGCCCGACATCATTCTTCTCGACCTCAATCTTCCCAAAATGGATGGGCGGGAGGTCCTCTCCCACATCAAGGCCGATTCGCGTCTCAAGCGGATCCCGGTGGTCGTGATCACCTCCTCCGAGGCCGAGCAGGATATCCTTCGGACCTACGACCTTCATGTGAACTGCTATGTGACAAAGCCCGTCGATCTCGACCAGTTCATCAAGGTGGTCCAGTCGATCGAGACCTTCTGGCTGACGATCGTTCAGCTTCCCCTTCCCGACGGTCCGGAGGGCTGAGGCTTGATCGACAGAAATCTCAGGATTCTTTTTGTCGAAGACAACCCGGGCGATATCCGTCTCGTCCGGGAGATGTTCCAGGCGGCCGAGGAGGACCGGATCGAACTCTCCTTCGTGAGCCGGGTGAGCGAGGTCCGCCCGATTCTCGAACGGGGGGGCGTCGATGTGCTTCTTCTCGACCTGAACCTCCCCGATGCCGACGGTCTCTCGACCTTGGAGCGGATCCACACCGCCTTCCCCGATATCCCCATCGTGGTCCTCTCCTCGGTGATCGACGAGGAGCTTGCAGTCGCCTCGCTCCAGGTCGGAGCTCAGGACTTTCTCGTCAAGGGGATGATCAACGGCCCCCTTCTCTCCCGCGCCATCTTCTATGCCGTCAAGCGCAAGGATCTCGAGGAGCAGCTTCTCTTCATCCTCCATCACGACAGCCTGACCGGTCTTTACAACCGGAAGTTTTTGATGGCCGAACTCGACCGGATCATCCGCCGGAGCCAGAACACGAATGAGCGATTTGCCGTGCTGCTTCTCGATCTCTCCCGATTCAAGTCCATCAACGATACCTATGGCCACGGAATCGGAGACGCCCTTTTGATCGAGTCGGGCCGCCTTCTCACCTCCCTTGTCACGCCCGGCATCACCCTCGCCCGCATGGGCGGCGACGAGTTCGGCATGATCGTGCCCGTCGAGGGGGGGAGCGAGCGTGCGACAAAGATGGCGAGCCTGATCCGGGAGACGCTCTGTCGCGTCCATACGATCGACTCCCTCGAGATCGATCTCGACCTTGTCATCGGGATCAGTCTCTATCCCGACGACGGGGTCTCTTCCGACGAGATGGTAAGAAAATCCTCTCGGGCACTGGATCTTGCCATCGACCGCCGCGACTTCTCCTATACCTTCTACAACAGCAGCATGGACGAGGTGATCAGGAAGCGAAAGGTCGTCATCACGGAGTTTTCCCGGGCCATCGAGCAGAACCAGCTTGTTTTGCATTTCCAGCCCATCATCAACCTCCGCACCCGGGCCCTTTCCGGGGTCGAGGCGCTCATTCGCTGGAACCATCCGGAGCGAGGGCTACTCCTGCCCGGAAACTTCCTTCCCGAGATCGCCGGCACCGAGCTTATCGTCTCGATGGGCGACTGGGTCCTCGAGTCGGCACTGGCCCATCTGTCCCGCTGGAAGGCTCTGGGGCTGACCTTCACGATCAGTATCAACGTCGACCTTCTCCAGCTCCGCCGCCATGACTTTGTTCCCCGTCTCTTCGCCCTGCTCGATGCCCATCCGGAGATTCCCCCGGACCTTCTGGAGCTTGAAATCCTTGAAACATCGACCGCCGAAGGTTTTCTCGAATTTCCGGAGGTCCTGGCGCGAATCCACGAAAAGGGCGTGCGTCTCGCGATCGACGACTTCGGGACGGGGTATTCCTCGCTGGCCTACCTCAAGAACCTTCCCGTGGATACGCTCAAGGTCGACCGGGGGTTTGTCATCGGGATGCTCGACAACCGTCAGAATCTCGCCATTATCGAGAGCATCGCGAGTCTGGCCCGCATCTTCGGTCACGGGGTCGTGGCGGAAGGGATGGAGCATCCCTCCTGCATCCCCCTTCTCCAGAAGCTCGGGTGCGACCATGCCCAGGGGTATGCCATCGCCCGGCCCATGGATGAGGAGTCCTTTCTCTCCTGGGAGAGGGGCTGGCGCACGGGAAAGGCTCCCGAACCCTTCCTCCCGCTCTCTCCCGCCCCGGAGATCTCCGTCCTTTCGAACGAGGTCGAATACTTCGTCTGGCTCCAGGGGGTCCTGTCGCTCGCCCAAAAGTCCTGCTTCACCGCCCTCTCCCCCGAAGAGGAGGCCTTCTTCGAGAGCTCCCCGCTCCATGTCTGGCAGGGGGGCTCGGGGATCCTGTACGCAGAGATCTCGGCCTTCAAGACCCTGGAATCGGCCCACCAGGAGGCCGACAGCCTCTCCCGGCAGATGCTTGGCCCCATCCGCGAACGCAATATCGAAAAGGTCCGGGAGCTTTCTCGTCAGATGCTTCTTCTCCGGGACGAGATCCTTTCGCTCTATGGAACTCTCCAGAAAGAGGTACTCTTCCAGACCCTTCTCGGAACGCGCGCAAGAAAATGACGGGCTCCACGGGACAGCCTCTCGCCTCCCGGAAGAATCCATCCACGACGGGGAAGGGGAAAGAGGATCCCCTCCGGGTCTTCTTCCTCTCCTCCGAAGTCTCTCCTGTTGCCAAGACCGGGGGGCTCGCCGATGTTTCCAGGGCCCTTCCCCTTGCCCTCGCCGCCGAAGGCGTCGACGTCCGCATCGGGACGGTGGCCTTTCGCGGGGTGGATGCCCTTCCCGGTTTTTCGCTTCGAAAGACCTTTGCCGTGAAGACGGCCGGAGCTCCCCATACCTTCCGTCTTTTCGAAGGGACCCTGGGGGCGGGAGGCGTTCCCGTCTACGCCCTCGATCCGGGAGGGCTCTTCGACCGCCCCGGGCTCTATGGCGAGGGTGGAGGTGAGTACCCCGACAACCTCCTTCGCTTTTCTCTCTGGAACTACGGCCTTCTCGCCCTTCCGGGAATCCTGGGCTTTTCTCCCCGGATCCTCCATGCGAACGACTGGCAGGCGGCCCTCTCCGTTCCCCTTCTCCCGCATATTCAGGGGGAAGACCTCACCCACCGTCCCCGGACCGTCCTGTCGGTTCACAATATGGCCTACCAGGGGCTCTATCCTCTTTCCGGGTGGCAGATGACCGGCCTCCCCTCCTCATACAACCATTTCGATGCTCTCGAGTTTCACGGGCAACTCTCCCTCCTCAAGGGAGGGATCCAGTTTGCCGACTTCGTGACGACGGTCAGCCCCTCTTACCGAGACGAGGTGCTGTCCGAGCCCGAAGGGTTCGGGCTCTCGGGTGCGCTTCGCCATCGGGGGAACCGCTTCGTGGGCCTTTTAAACGGGATCGACGAGGAGGAGTGGAACCCCGGGACCGACCCGCACCTGCCCGTGAAATTCACCATGGAGTCTCTTGATGGCAAGGAGAGGCTCAAGTCGGAGATGAGGGTGGCGTGGGGGCTGTCGGGATCCGGCCCCCTCTTCGGGGTCGTCTCCCGGATGGTTTCGCAAAAAGGGCTGGGCGTCCTGGCCCGGGTGCTTCTTTCGGAGCGTAACCGAAGAAAAAACCTTGGGGAGTGGGTGGTGCTTGGATCGGGGGAACCGGAGCTCGAGGCCCTCTGGCGGGATGTGGCGGCACGATACCCCGGTCGGGTCCATCTCAAGACGGGCTTCGACGAAAAACTCTCCCACCGGATCATGGGAGCGTGCGACTTTCTCTTCGTCCCTTCCGTCTACGAACCCTGCGGGCTGACCCAGATGTATGCGATGCGCTACGGAACCCTGCCGATCGTGAACCCCACAGGAGGGCTCCGGGACACGATCGTTCCCGACCGTACGGGGCTCTGGCTCTCCTCCTTGACGGAGGAGGGCATTTTGGAGGGGATCGTTCGCGCCAGGGATCTTCTGTCCCGCCAGAAAAAAATGCGCGAGATGCGACTTTTGGCGATGGGGGTCGATTCGAGCTGGAAGGGGAGGGCGAAGGACTATATCAGTCTCTATCGCGAGGCGCTGGCGCTTCCTCCCTGGCATCTTCCCCGCAGATAGTCCGCTTTTCGTGACGGGGACAGGAGCGGAAAACGGACCTTGCCCCTCAGAAATCCCGCCTTCAGAAACTCTAAAAGACCGTCAGTTCGCCTCGACAGATCTTCGCCGAAGAGATTTTCTCACAACGAGACAAATTCCCCCCAATTTTGACGTATTTTTGTCCGTGCCGTGATACCTGGGAAAGGACCGGGAGGAGAACTCCTCCCGGAATATTTTGAGAGACGGGCCAGGGGCTCGCTCCCGGAGGTCCCGCCGTCAGTGGCGGGGAGCCGTTACTTGGGGTTGATCTTGTTGGCCGCCATGATCGCCCGGATCATGGCCGTTCCGCCGACGACGAAGGCCAGGAGGACTCCTCCGATCACGATGTAGTCCATGGCGTTCCAAGATCCCATTCCGCTTTGTCCGGTCATTGTTTCTCCTTGATGGGAGCATTGTTGGGTGTCTGTCGCATGTGGGGCAGGATTTAGGGAACCTGTCCTTCCTTTTTGAGCCTGTCCAGGCTCAGAAGGACGATGCGTTCTTTCTCGAGCCGGATGACTCCGGCCAGGACAAAGGCTCCCAGGGAGCGGGAGACCGTCTCGCGGGTGACTCCCGCAAGGGAGGCCAGCTCCTGCCGGGTGAATCTGTCCCGTATATAGGGAAGGCCGTTTTCCGAGGCCCCTTCTTTTGAGTAGATCTCGACGAGGGCTCTCGCAACCTTCTGGTAGGCATCCCCGTAAGCCATGTTCATGAGCTTGGCATCGGTCTCCCGAAGACGCGTCGAGAGGGTCGAGAGAAGTCTGAAGGCGATCTCCGGGAACTCCCGCATGAGGTCAAGAAGGGGAGATCCCAAAATCGCGACAACCTGTGTAGGTTCGAGCGTCTCGATGGCCGCCGTCCTTCCCCCATTATCCCACAGGGAGACCTCCCCGAAAAAGTCCCTGGGATAGAGCACGGCTAGGGTGATCTCCCGGCCGGCGAAGTCTTCGGCCGCCACCTTGACCGATCCGGACAGGAGAAGAAAGAGTTCCGTCCCCTTGTCGTGGGCCTCGACGATCCGCTGGCCGGCGCGATAGCGTCGGATCCTCGAAAACGAGGAGACCCGTTCCTTTTGGTCGGGGGAAAGGCCCTGGGTCAGCGGATGGGAGTCCAGGGCCTCGGGGAGAGAGGGATCTTTTTCTGGCATAGAGACTGGTGTCACAAGGCTCTCAAGAGGCTTGGGGTGATTGGGGTGCGCATCTCCGTGGCCGACCCTTGCGTCGGTTACGGGGACTTGGGCGTTTTGCACGATCTGTTCCGCCTTCCCGTCCGAGTCTATCCCGGTCGTTCCGACCAGGTTCGAAGGATGGCTGTACCGTACTCTTGCTCAAGTGTCGACTATAGTCTGCCGGAGCTCTAAAAACAAGGCCGGGAGTCGTGGCGCCTCTCTCCCTTCTGTTCCGCCCGGGGCCGGAGGCGTTTTGCCCGACTTCCAGTCCGTTCCCCTTCTCCAAGTCGGGGTCCCGGTGTTGAGAATCTCCCGGGTTTCTCTCATTGTGCCCCGTGAGAGGAGACTTATATCCATATTTTCGGCCCTTCATGGGATCCTGATGGACGCTATCGCTAGGATTTTCGAGTGTTTTAAGGTCTCCATTTTTTTTGAAAGTGGGAAAAACCTTTAAAAATGTTGTCGAAGGGGGTGGGGAAAAGACATTTTTTCTTGATATCCTCTGTTTATTTGTGTAAGATTCTTTTCGGAATGATGACAGGTTCCCCTCGTACCTGTATAGGACATTCCGAGAAAGCCCATAGTGCCCGGCTGAGCCCGTCTCGGCCAGGTGGGCTATTTTGGAAGGGGAATCCGTCGACAAGTAAGGAAATGGGGCTCGATCATGGAACGGGATCTGGCTGGTATGTTCTAAGGAGGGAGTGATTATTATGGGGATCCGGCAAAGCAGAGCTCTCCTCGCCATGGGAGCGGCCGCGATGCTCCTTTTCTCCTCCTGCGCCTCCGGATCCGGTGGCGCGAATCCCTCTCCCGCTCCGACGGCCTCCGGCAAAAAGGACTCCCGCACCCTTTTCTCGCAGATCTTCTTGAGGCACGATTCTCCCTCCTCGCCCTCCTCTTTGGGGAAGGCTCCTGAATTGAAGGCTGCCCCCCCTGTCGCAACAAGGATTCCTGCGGCAAGTCCGCCCAAAAGCGACCTCTTTGCAAACGTTCCCGACGATCCCAGCATCCAGCTCTATATCGATTTTTTTCAGTATGCCGAACACCGGCAGTTCAAAAAGTGGCTGGAGCGTTCCCGCGAGTTCCTTCCCTCCATCCGCGAGACCTTCCGTGAGGCCGGCCTTCCGGAGGACTTGGCCTATCTCTCTCTTATCGAGAGCGGCTTTAGCTCCCGGGCCTACTCCCATTCCGGGGCGGCGGGGCTTTGGCAGTTCATGCGGGGAACGGGCGTCAAGTATGGACTCAGGGTCAACTGGTGGATCGACCAGCGGCGGGATCCCGTTCTTGCTACCCGATCTGCGGTGCTTTACCTGAAGGACCTGCACGAGGAGTTCAACTCATGGGCCCTGGCCCTGGCTGCCTACAATGCCGGAGAGGGACGCGTCGCCAATGCGGTTGCGCGGACCGGGACCAAGAACTACTGGAAGATTCGCCAGACGAGAGCATTTTCCCGGGAGACCCGGAACTATGTCCCCAAGTTCATCGCCGCCATGATGATCGCAAAGAATCCTGAAAAATATGGCTTTACCGATCTTGACTATCACAGCCCCGTGCTACTTCGGCAGGAGGTCCTTCACCATTCGGTCGAGATCCGGCGTCTCTCCCAGGCGATGAACATGAGCGTCCCGGAGTTTCTGGCCTACAATCCCCAGTTTATCCGCTGGGCGACTCCCCCCAGGCTCAAGGATGTCTCTGTCAATGTTCCGGCAAGCCTCCCCTCCGATCTTGCAACCCGACTGGCATCCATCCCCGTGAGCGGGGTGAATCCCGATGTTCCGGTCTACAGGGTCGAGTCGGGAGACTCCCTCTGGTCCATCGGCCATCGCTTTCATGTCTCGGTCGCCGAACTCATCGATGTTAACCGTCTCAACTCGAGGCGGCTCAAGCTTCGCCAGAAGCTTGTCATTCCGACAAAGAGTTCAAGGGCAAAGCCTTCCGCCGCAAGAAAACTGGCCAGAAATATGCGGCACGCAGCCAACGGGGCAGGGGGCTGGCTCGACCACCGTGTCCGCCCTGGAGACTCGCTCTCCCGCCTGGCGCACCACTATCGAACCTCTATCCGCCAGATCCTCGCCTTGAACCACATCTCCCCCCGCCGGACCCTCCATGTGGGGGACCACATCATGATTCCCGTCCGGTAAGACTCCTGCTCTCCGAAGTGGGACCTTCGTACCCCCACCTTCAAGCGCTTTTTTTTGCCGATGGCGAGTTTGGCCGCCTCCTCGAAATTCCTCTTGACAATAAAGAAAGTATCATCTAAAATATTGAACGTGGGGTTTTACATGGGAGCCTTCATGTTGTTTTCGGATTTCGTCGGAGATAACAGAGGCCGTACTCCACGGTTCGTCCCTTTCATTCTATTGCTTCAACCGGAGGTATTCGCATGGCAAAAGGCAAGGTCAAGTGGTTTAACGCCAACAAGGGCTACGGGTTCATCTCTCAGGAGAACGGCGAAGATATCTTCGTTCACTACTCCGCGATCCAGACCCAGGGTTTCAAGACTCTTGACGAAGGTCAGGCGGTCGAGTTTGAAATCACGCAGGGACCCAAGGGACCTCAGGCGGCCAACGTCACCAAGGACTAGGTCAGCTTGAGAGAGTGTAAGACTGATGTTCCTGTGGCGTCTTTAGTCAATGAGGTAGTAAAAGAAACCTTAAGGATCTGAAAAGAACGGCAAGGATCAAAAGTCATTATACATACTCTTATGATACCCCGATTCCTAGGAGGGCCCGAAAGGGTCCTCCTTTTTTTTGTCTTTGGTTCATGAAGCGACGGGTGGACGATGGGGAGAGCAAGAACCGGAAGTTCAGGGTTTACCCTGCTTGAAATCATGGTTGTCCTTTTTCTCGTCTCCCTGGTGGCGCTTCTGGTCCTTCCGAAGCTTTCCCTCCACCATGGGGAGCGTCTCCCTGCCCTGGCGGGACGGCTTGCGGGCGAGATCAGGACCCTTCAGTGGGAGGCGATCTCGCGACAGCGGATGGTCCGGCTCGACTATGATCTCGAGAGGGGCCGCATCTCCGCCTCAATCCTCGCCCCGTCAGGGGATCTTACCCCCTTCGAGACGACCGGCGTCCACCCCTTTCGTCTCTCCTCCCCGCTCCGGATTCTTCGGGTCCGGGTTCTGCACCAGGGAAAGGTCAGCGACGGGAAGACCTTCACTCAGTTCTTCCCGACCGGTTCGGTGGAGCCGACCACCGTTCTTGTCGGCGAGGGAGAGAAACGCATGACCCTGATCGTCCATGGAATCACCGGCCGGATCGAGGTCCTCGAGGGAGATCAGGACCGGGAGCGGACGCCGCCCTTCTACGGGCCTCCCAGTGGAGAGATTCCGGCGCTGGAGGGATCCAATGAGTAGGCGGGGGGGGCTTTCGGGCAATGACCGGGGATTCACGCTCATCGAGGTCATGGTCGCGCTGTTCATCTTTGCGGTCGCAGTTCTCGCCCTCCTTGCGATCCGCGCACAGACGGTCCGGATGGTCGATCAGACAGAGGAGACCCTCCGGCTCGTCGATCTTGCCAACATGAAGCTCGCCGAAATCGTCGCCCAGGGATTTCTTCCTCCGGGGGTTCTTTCAGGGAACTTCAAAAAGCCCTACAGGGATTACCGGTGGCTCGAGGAGGTCTCTCCCGCACCTCTCCCGGTCATCCGTCAGGTGCGACTGACGGTAACCCACGGCCTGGGCAAGAATGCCCATTCCTTTTCCCTGGTGACCTATGTCTCGAACATCCCCTAGCCCCTCTGGAAAGGGGAGGAGGCCGCCTTCCGACGCCGGCTTCACGCTGCTCGAGGTTCTGGTGGCCTTCGGGATCCTGGCGATCATCATGGGGCTTCTCTTCGAGGCCATCCGTTCAACCGACATGACGATCGCCCACGTCTCTTCGAAGACCCGATTCGAGCGCAAGATGGAGATTCTCCGCTATCTCCTTCGGAGCGAGGTCCTCTCCGCCTATCTAAACCAGAACGATCCCCTCACGCTCTTCATGGGGTTCCCGAACAGGACCCACGGACGCGATACCGATACCCTGCTCTTTACGACACTGGCGCAGACCCGCCTGAGCCAGGGGGCCCCCATTTCCCATCTCGAGGGGCTCGAGTACATCCTCTTCAAGGATCCCGCCTCCCGGCTCTTTACCCTCGTCCACGAGCAGAACACCAATCTTCTTTCCTACGGGGTCCAGGCGGTCCTTCCCGAGCGTCTCCTCACGCGGGTCTGGTCCTTCCGGATCCGATACTTCGACGGAATGCTCTGGACGGATCGATGGAACTCCGTCCAGACGCATTCACTACCGCTTCTGGTTCGGTTCGATATTGTCGTGTTGAATGCAAAAAAAGAGAAGGAACGTTTTTTTGAGGAGGTTCAGATTCCTGAGGCGATGGTGGGGCAGGTGCAGGGTGGAGGAAATCAGATCCCGGAGGGATCCGGGTCCACCGGGAACTAGATTCGTTCGGGGTGGCCGGATACGGGACTGTGTTCCTTGGAAGAGTGGTGCGACTGATTCCTGAGATCGTCCCAGCAGGAGGAGCAGATGTAGATGCCCGGAGTCTTGCTTGAGGCGATGGTGGCGATCCTGTCACAAACTTCGCACTCGACAAGGAACGTTTGTGCATTTTGCATAAACGCCTCGCTTTCTACGTGCGACATTAAGTCTATTCCTCATCAATCCCGCTTGTCAATAATCTTTCGAAGTCCTCGCCGATGGTGGGTGAGTTCGACGAATGGACCCGAAGGAGGAATGGTGTTCAGGGAATTCGGGGGGTGTGCCAGTCCTGTTTTTGCAATCGGCGGGCATCCTTCAGCAGAAGAAGGAGTTGTTGATCGCGAAGGGGAGAGGGGATAAACCCGAATCTTTTATAAAACATGGCCGATTTGTCATCGAGAGGGTGAGTCAGCATTGCCCTGATGCCCACCTCGGAAGCGATCACGAGGGTGCGACGAATGGCATCTTGCAGCATGCCCGACCCGATTCCTCGATTCTGATCCTGAACCCCGACCGCCAATCGCGCAAGAATAACGACAGGGATCGGATATTGTCCCATCCCTTGGCGAACACGATCGGGGACAACGGCCCTGTCAACCTGACCTACTGTCAGACTGAAGTAGCCTGCAACCCGGGTGTTTTCTGCGACAATGAAGGTCCTTGCCGAACCGCTGCCTTGTGCCTGTCTGGCGTGGCGAAGCAACCATTCGTTAAGCGCAGGCTTACCGCAGTCGAAATGATCCAGGCAATGCTCGGAAGAGAGAGGTTGTGGTTCCCCAATCATCAATGGTTCCAAGGTGTCTGTCTGGAGAACAGATCCCGAAGCCCCGGATTATCCTCTTCCGGTCGATCGAGAAGATCAATCAATGCCTGATATTGGTTATCGGAAACCATGAAGAGTCGCTGGTCCAGCAGAGTTTGCTCGGCAGCCTGGCAAGCGCTGTCCAGAATGAAATCAGTGAGAGATTTATGAGCCACTTCTGCCGCCCGGTGAAGGATCCTCTCCTGTGCCGGAGTGGCCCGTAATCCCAGGCGGGATGAGCGGAGCGATCGCGTTGCGTTATTTTTATTTGCTTCCATTCGGAACCTCCAACGAGTTGGTTTTTCTCTCTCATGTTAGCACAAATGGCGTACATCGTCGAGGCCAACAAGGGAAGTATTGGAGTTGAGGACCCGTTAAGTTATTCGGTTAACCTTTGCAGGTCGACTGGAGGGATGATGTTCCGCCCTTCTAGTCGTACTGCAAATTTCCGAACCGTCCGGTGTGGACCCGCATGCCGGGTGGTGGGGCAGGGGAGAGGCGCGACCGCCTCCTACTCCTATGCCGATTTTATGCGCAAGTGTTCTTGCCTTAAATCCCGTGGGCCGGACTCTTTTGGACTGTCGAGGAACGGGGAATCGATATTTTAGAAAGGCAGATCCGTTCTCCCTGAGCGATCGAAGGGAAAGTTTTTCGATCTTTGGGATTGGCGGCGATTGCGGAGGGTGACCCGGAGGAGGATGTCCATTGGAATCTGTTCCTCCGGATCCTCCCCCTGAACCTCCTCCGGCTCTCCCCTGAGAAGGGGCGACCGGGAGAGGGCAGGGAGGGAGATCTTAGAGGTGGACTCCGACCGTCAGGGGAAAGTAGAGAAAGGTGCCGTTTCCGTAGTTCGTTCCCGGAAGGATCGCCACCTTGAACTCGGCGAAGACGGCCGTAAAGGAGTAGCCGATCCCGGCATCGTAGTAGGAGGTGGTGGAGGATCCTCCCGGATAGAAGGCGGGGGCGACCCCCAGGTCCGCCACGAGATAGAGGTCGCCGGGGGAGCCTTTCGTCAGCCGGTATCCTCCGCCCACAGTAATCGGGAGGAGGAAGACGCCGGGGGCAAAAAAGTTCGCCATCTGGATCCCCCCCCGGACGAAGAAGGCCGAGGTGACAAAGGTGCTCCAGTCAACTCCGGCTCCCCAGCCCTGCCCGAAAGAGTAGGGGGCATTGGAACCGTCGACCGGTCCCGGTATATACTCACCGAAGAGGTCGGGAAAGACGTCGGCCGATGCCTTCTCCGGCCGGCCGGAGAGCGAGAAGACCATGGCAACAAGAAGAGCAAGTCCAAGAAGCGCTCTTGAAAATGGACGGGAGGAATTGATGAGGGTCTCCTTGGTTGGGTCTTTTTCTTTCAGGAACTTTTCCGCAGTCGCAAGGCGACTTGTTGCGGGGAACATCCCGAAGGAAAGAGACGTTCATTATCGCATCGCTCTTTTATTGGTACCTTTTCTTTGTCTTTTTTTCAAGGGAGCCGTCCCGGCCTTCGCCGACAACTCCGGTCAGACTACCCCCAACACGCCCTTCATGCCGATGATGGGAGCCTTCGGCGGGGGGAACAACCAGCCCTTTTCCCCGATTCGTTCGGGGATCCTGCGCTACCCCTCCCAGGGACATGCCTTAAAGGGCGACTCCTCCTTTTGTGCGAGTTTTCGTTACAACTCCCGGCCCCCCAGCTCCGGTCCCATGACCGACACCTATATCGCCAAGAACGACTTGCCGGAGGCGGGGATCTCCCCCTGCACGCTCGTCAACGTGATCCATCGCGGGAACATCGTTCTCTTCTACGATCCCGCACGCCTGACCCCCGACGGGGTCCGGACCCTTCACCAGATCGCAAGCGTCGATGCCTCTCCGGAAGGATTTCTCCAGCAGCAGAAGCTGGGGTACGGAGTTCTTCTCGTCACGGCGAAATACCACGATCCCCTGGTCCTTCTTGCCTGGCGGCGGATCCTTCCTCTTTCCTTTATCGACCGGATCAAGGTCAATCTTTTTCTCTCCCGCTACCGCGGCCAGATCGCCAGAAAGTCCTAGCGGTCGGGCAAAAGCCGCGGATATCGCCGGGGGGTTCGGGGGAGGCGTCGCATTGTGGTAGAATGCATCGAGCGTATCTTCCGGTTCCATCGGTGTGAGGACAGGAGGGAGTCGAGCGGATGGTCAACCTGAATGCCTTTCTTCTCCTATATCTCCTGCCGGCCGAAGGCTGCCGCCAGCGGCTCGGTTTTCGGCCGGGAAAGATCCTGTCCGTGCCGGGAGGCCCGGGGAGGTCGGTAGGAGGGGTTCATCTGCGTCTCCACGATGCCCGGAACGCCTCTTTGACCCTTCTCCCGGGCTACGGGGAGTGGGAGGGGGCCCGGGGGTTCTGGACGAGCTCCTCGGAGCCCTCCATGGCGCTCCGGTATCGCCTCTCGGGAAGCTCCGGGCGGGCGACCTACCTCTTCGAACTCGGGGCGCGGGAGGGGGTCTTTCTCCGGATTGCGCCGGGGATCCGCTTCCCGGTGAAAAAGTCGATCCCCTTCCTCGACTGCCGCGGCGGCACTGTCCATGCGCGTTGCGACATGGGAACGGGTTTTTCCATGGCCTCGGTCGAGGTTCGCTGGCCCGGCTCTCTCGCAGGCCTCCTGGCCTCCGCCCCCCGGCTCGTCGCCCTGGCCTATGCCTCTTCGACGGTCTCGGCCAAGGAGGTCGTTCCCGGGACAGTCTTCAACTACATCCCCGGAACGGTTCTGGGTCAGGACATGCGCGAGGTCCGGTCGCGCCGCGTCTGCCAGGATGTCCGGAGCAGCTTGGATTGCCTGAAGCGATAGATCCATACCAGAGAAAGTCGGGGAGACCCTCTTTCGCATCATCAAAGTGAGGTTTTGATGTCTCTCCCTGCACGGCTTTGCGCCATATGTCTCATCCTGTCGGCCTCCATGCTTGCCTCCTGCCAGAGCGTGACATCGTCCGCCGGTCATGAGGGCTCTCCCGGGGCGTCCTCGAGGCCGGGATCTTCGATCCGGCAGGAGACGAAGATCCCCCTCGGAAAATCCGGCCATATCGATCCGCCCTATCCGTGGCAGCTCTACTACCACGAGATTTCGGGGGACGTGGCCATGACGCTCGACAATCCCTACCTGGCCAAGGACGAGGTGGAAAAGGCCCTGTCCTACCGCCCCGGCTCGATCTATCTCGGGCTCATGAAGGTCCGGATCCTCCTCAAGACGGGCGATCTCGACGGGGCGGAGATCCAGGCCCGCAAGGTCGCCCGGGCCCATCCGAGCCGCCTGACCCCCTGGATGACCCTGGGGACGGTTCTCCAGATCGCCGCCTCCCGGGAGTCCGACCCGGAGAAGAGGACCCCGATTCTCCGGAAGATCGTCTCCGTCTACAAAAAACATGTGCTCAGACTCGATCCACTGAAGGACGAGGCCTATATCGCCCTCTCCGACGTCTACTCCAAGGAGGGGCAGCCCGAAAAGAGCCGGGCGATCCTCGAAGAGGGGGTGAGACGCTCCGGGAGCTCGGACTACCTGCCCTTCTATCTGGGGTTCCAGGAGGAGCGCAACGGAAGGCTCGGGAAGGCTGTCAGCCTTTACCGGCTGGCCCTTTCTCGCAATCCCCGCTTCGCCCCCGCACTGGGAGCCCTCGGGGATCTTTACTCGAAAGAGGGGGACTGGAAATCGGCCCGGGGGCCCTACGAGAGGCTTCTTGGACTGCAGGCCGTCGGTCGCATCGACCTCGAGGTCAAGCTCCTCAAGACCTACTTCTCCCTGGCGCTCTATCCGGAGGCGGTGAGCCTTCTCAAGCGGGCCATCTACGAGCACCCGCGAAACAACCGTCTTCCCCTCATCCTCTCCTCGCTTCTCGTCCAGGAGAGCCGCTACGATGAGGCGATCCGGCAGATCGAGGAGATCCTTTCGACCCACCCCGAGGACCCTCGCCTTCTCTCCTTCCTTGGCTCGGTCTACGAAAAGTCCCTGCACTTCACCCGGGCGATCACCACCTACCATCTGATGATCCACCGGTTCCCGAACCTCTACGAGGGATCCTATCTTCTGGGTGACCTCTATCGGCGGCTCGACAACAGCAAAAAAGCCCTGGTCTATCTCGAGGAGGCCGAGAGCCTTTCCCCCGAACGCTGGGAGATCCCCTTCTCGATCGCCCTGGCGCGCCTCGACGAGAAGCGCTATCCCCAGGCCCTCCACGAGATCAAGCGGGCCCGGAATCTCTCCCCTAAAAATCCCATTCTCCTCTTCAACGAGGCGATCCTGTACGACCAGTGGGACCATGCCCGCTATCTTCCCAAGGTGCTGGACCTCCTCCATCGTTCGATCGCCCTCGACCATAGCTTCGCCGATGCCCTGAACTATCTGGCCTATACCGAGGTGTTGATGAAACGGGATCTTGTGGGGGCCCGCTATATGATCCTTCGGGCCCTGACGGACGATCCGAAGAACGGAGCCTACCGCGACAGCCTGGGCTGGCTTTACGACCGGCAGGGCCACTTCATGAAGGCGCTCCGGGAAGAGTCCCAGGCGCTCGAGGCCATGCCCCAGGACCCGACGGTTCTCGACCACATGGGACGCATCGAACGCCATCTGGCTCTCGCGCTCGCCGGAAAGCCTCTCCCGGACGACCGGAAGAGCCTTCTCAGGTCGATCCTTCTCGGGAAGGAGGCGGGCAAGGACGACTCCTCCCAAAGCCGCCTCGCCGGGCTTCTCCTCTCCCGCTCCCGGGAGCACATGCGGGAGGGGATCATGATCCACCCGCTCCACCACCGGCGGGTTCTCCGCTATCTCGGATGGTACGGAACGGTGGACCCCTCCTTCATCGGCGATCTCCGCTCCGCTGTTCGTCTCTACGGACGTCTGCACCCGGAGTCGGGAGTCCTGACCCTCTACCGGGTCCATGCGGGAGAGACCCTTCAGGCGATCGCCGCGAAGGCGACGGTCTACGGCTCTCCGCGTGAATGGAGACTTCTCGAGCGCGCAAATCGCTCCCTGGTCAAAAATCCGAACGACATCCCCGGGGGGACGATCCTCACTATTCCTCCTCGTCCGGCGGCCCCGGCCTCCCGCCATCATTCCCCGCACCATCCTGTTCCCAGGACAGGGGCTTCGAACGTCCCCGTCCGGGCTCAACTCCTCCAACTTGTCTCAAAGGACCGTCCGTGACCCTCTCCCCCGTTCCCTTCTTCGACCTGACCCGCCAGTTCGCCTCCATGGAAGAGGAGGTTCTCCAGGCGGTTGTCCCTCTTTTTCGCGCCCAGCAGTTCATTTTAGGCGAGCCGGTCGCGTCTTTTGAGGAGGCCTTTTCGAAGACGCTGGGAGTCGGCCGTTCCGTGGGCGTCTCCTCCGGAACGGAGGCCCTTGTCCTGGCGCTTCTGGCATCGGGACTTCGTCCCGGCGGGGGGGTTCTTGTTCCCTCCTTTACCTTCTTTGCCTCGGCGAGCGCCGTTGTCCTCGCCGGCGGGGTTCCGATCTTCGTCGATGTCGACAGCGAGAGCTTTCTCATGACCCCCGAAATCGTCGAAGGTTTTCTCTCCGCGGAGACATCGGTCGACGCCCACGGAGGTCTCCGGACCCGCCGCGGGGAGATCCCGGTCTCCGGGATTCTTCCGGTCCACCTTTACGGGCGGATGGTCGATATGGAGTCTCTCTCCCGGTTGGCGAGAAGCCACGGGCTCTTCGTCGTCGAGGACGCCTGCCAGTCTGTCGGCGCGACATTCCGGGGCCTTCCCCCGGGAGCCCACAGCCAGGCCGTCGCCTACTCCTTTTTTCCCACAAAGAACCTGGGCGGGGCCGGAGACGCCGGGATGGTCACGACGACCGATCCCGCCATTTTCGAACACCTCCTCCGCCTTCGCGTCCACGGGAGCCGCCGGCGCTACGAGCACGAGGAGATGGGAACCAACGCCCGCATCGATGCCCTCCAGGCTCGCGTCCTCTCCGTCAAGCTGCCCCGGCTCGCCCTCTGGACCCGGCGCCGCCAGGAGATCTCCCTAAACTACAACCGGGCCTTTGAAGGAATCCCTGGCCTTCTTGTCCCGAAAGGCGCGGATGAGAGCGCCGGATCAGGCTTCGAGCATGTCTACCACCAGTACACTCTCCGGGTCTCCGGGGAGGGGATGAGGGATCGCCTGCGGGGGGTCCTGACGGATCGAGCCATCGGGTCGGAGGTCTACTATCCGATCCCTCTGCACCGGCAGAAGGCCTTCTCCGGCAATCCGACCATCCATGGTCCCCTGGCCGTCTCCGAGCGCCTCTCCCGCGAGGTCGTCTCCCTTCCGGTCTTTCCCGAACTCCGGGAGGAGGAGCAGGAGCGGGTGATCGGTGCCGTCCGTGAATTTTTTTCCGCCTGACAACCCCGACAACACCGAGAGCCCCGGCAACCCGAAGAACCTTGGCAACCCGAAGAACCCTGACAACTCGGGAAAAAAGGAGCCTCACTCCGTTCTCTTTGTCCTCGCCACCGACACCGGCGTGGGCAAGACCCGTGTCATGGAGTCGATCGTTCGGCAGAATGCCGGAGGATCCGGAGTCTTCTTCGTCAAGGCCGTCCAGACGGGAGCGGAGCCGATCGATGCTCCCGGCTTTCTGGGGGAGGAGCGGGATCTCTCCCGGTATCTGAAGGCGGGAGCCTTGGCCTCATCGGTCTGGGAGGGGGCCTCCTTCCGGGCACCGCTCGATCCGATGACCGCCGCCCGGCTAGAAGGCCGGTCGGTCGACCGGGAGGCTTTGGCCTTCCGGATCCGGGCCGAGGCTCTTGCCGGGAGGAAGGTCGTCGTGGAGGGCTCGGGAGGGGTTCTCTCTCCTTTTTTCGAGGACGGAAGCGGCATTCTCTCCCTGGCCCGGGCCTTGGGCCTTCCTGTCCGAGTTCTGCTTGTCTCCCATCCCCATCTTGGAACGCTTTCGGCGACACTTTCGGCCGTCAGGATCCTCTCCTGGGAGGGCTTCCCTCCGGAGGCACTGCTTCTTTGTTCCCGCCCGGGAGTTGCGGACATGGCCAGCCAGTCGAACCCCCGGACGATTGCCGACCTTCTCCCCGCACTCCCGGTCCACCTCTTGGGCGATAATGGAGAGTGGGGACGGATCGCCTGACCCGTCTCCGCTTCTGACACGCTTTGACCGATCTCCGCATCGATTCCTGCCCCTTTCGCGACTTAGTCACCTCGTAACGAAGCCAGTAAGAGAAGCGACGCTCCTGGCGAAGTGTGAATTGACCGCAAGAAAAGGCATAATGAGGCAATAAGTCACGATTCAACCTCTTTTCAAGGCTCCCTCTCCGACAGAAAATGTCCATTCAAGACGCCGGATATCTCTTTTTGATACCCCGCACTCCTTGTATACCTCTCTCCATCCGGCCACGCATGACATGATTTTCCCGATCTCTTCCATTGCCTGGTGCCGGGAGAAGCCGAATTTTCCAACTGCACTCAACACATTCTCCAGGGTGGCCTCCCGTCCGGAACTTCCGACCGTCATCGCCTGAGCAAAACTGGTTCCGACTCCCAATGTCGATTCGGTTGGAACGATATCGTAGGCGGGAGAGAGCGTGATGCCCGTTCCCTGACCAGAAATCCGATGTTTCGGGCGTGGTCGTCCGTGTTGTGCGTCCGAATATTGAAGACCATCCTCGAGAACAATTTCCTGGCCCCCTCGCGGTCGCCGATCCGCCAGAGTTCTTCCGCAAAGTCCGGATAACCGAAATTCCTTTCCCGTTCGTCTTTTTGCAAGAAAGAGAGTCCTGACAAAAATCCAAAACGGGAACCATCGGCGGGTCTGTCAAACCTCTTTAGCAGAAGCACGGGAACGTCATCTATGTGAACCAGTTGCGTATCGGGAACGGTTATTCCTGACCGTCTGGCCAGTTCTAGAGTGGCATATTCGACAATGGGAAGTTCTACCTCATCTCCTTGGGAGGGAAACTTGGCCAGCCAAAATTGACCCTCATGCCAGACCGTCAATTTTGGTCTGGCTCCCCCCATGCTTGTCCCATGGCTGAATATTTTTTTGATTGCCTCCGTCAAAGGTTCCCGGGCCGATCGAAATTCTGATATTCCCTTGGCAATGGAGACGACATCATCCAATGTGATGAGTGTCTCATCCCTGGACATGGCATCGGGAGAGTCCCTAAAGTCGAGATTCCCAATCCTGTCTGTTCCGGCATTCACCAAAAGGTCAAAGTGTGACAGGAGGGAGGGATCGATCCCGAGTATCCGACAATAGACAAGTCGCCCCCAGAAATCAGGCATGGAATCACGGATAACACCAAAAAAACCGTTATTTTTCGTTTCCGGCCCTGTCAACGATTGAGTGCCCGATAGCAGTGGAAGCGAGACAGGATCGACCGGTAGGGCATTTGCTCTCTGTATGTATTTTGCCCCATACATAAAATAGCCTTCCTGCCTTTTTTCATCCCAGGTAAATCGTCCTGCCGGGACAGCCTCATGTTTCCCTGGAAGATATATAAAAACAATGGTGGACTTCTCTTTCATCAAAAGTCCTCTAAATCGTTTTTTTTGCGGATCCTCTTTGGCAACCGCCGATTTTCCTGGGCCAATCCCGCACAATCCAGGGTGGGATCAAACACTTTTCCGACAATATCGATTAAATCCAATGCCCACAAAATACTAAATACTGTTCCTGCCGCCACAGACAAATCCCCATTCTCGACCTTCCGAAGAGTTGTCACGGTTGTGCGTGCCCGGAGCGATAATTCCTTGAGCGTCAACCGTCTTCGTTTCCTGGCAATTCTGACAAAGTTTCCGAGATCGCTGGCAACTATTCTCACTCGAGCGGAGGGGAGATCAAGAGATGCAGAACGCATTTAAATCCCTCTTTGATAATTATGTGATCCTTAATGGTCTTTAATGTTAATATACTATCATTTTTAATTCAAGATTCCACTCACACATGAGGAGACAGCCCGGGATATCCCTCTGTCGTGACCGTTAAAGGTCTGACTTATATAAATTGATCACAAAAAAAGTCATAATTCTATAATAGTTAATGATTATAGTTCTTTCCGCGGGGTCAGAATGAGAAAAAAAGCCAGAAAGTGGTCAGACTCAAAAAATCAGGAATAAAGCAGCCAAACGGAGAAGTTGTGCTTGTTTCTCTACGAAGTCTCGCCCCTTTGTCGTATCCTTCGTCAAAGACCTGAAGGTTTCTTCCGTCGGGGAGGCGGTCCTGCCTTCGTTTTTTTGCTCCCGTATCGATCCCGATCCCGGGAGGCCTGGACGGCAGATTCCATGCCTGGACAATCCTGTCGTATCCTATGGAATATATGACCATAGATGTGATCTTTTTACCGGGATTCGCCTTCCGCAAAATCATTCTGTCCGATTGCAAAAATATTATTAAAGACTCTCTTTGTCCGCATTTTCGTTAAGGGATCGGCAGGAAAAAAACATGAGGGAGGCACTTCGGGAGGAGGGAGGCTTAGGTGTCATCCAGGTCGACAAAGACCGGGGCGTGGTCGGAGGGGCGCTCGTTTTTTCGGGGCTCGCGATCGATCTCGGCGGAAAGGAGAGATTCTTCCAGGGGGGAGGAGAGAAGGATCAGGTCGATCCGGAGGCCCATGTTTCGGCGAAACATTCCCTGGCGATAGTCCCACCAGCTGTAGTGTCCGGGTTCCGGGTGAAGACGTCGGAAGGCATCGTGAAGGCCGAGGCCTGTAATCCGCGCCAGTGCCTCGCGCTCCGGCCCGGAGAGAAATATCTGTCCCGCGAGGGCGGCCGGATCGTGGGCATCCTTGTCCTCGGGAACGATGTTGAAGTCTCCCAGAAGGGCCAGTGCCGGGAATCGCGCCATCTCCTCTTCCACGAGAGCGGCGATCCGTGCGAGCCAGGCGAGCTTGTAGCGGTACTTGGGGGTCTCGAGATCCTGTCCGTTCGGAACGTAGAGGTTGAGGATCCGGAGCGACCCTGTTGTGGCGCCGAGAAGCCGGCATTCGGGGTCGGACTCCCCCGGAAAGTCCCGAAGAGGATCGGAGAGGGGGAGGCGGGAGAGGATGGCCACGCCGTTGTAGGCGGGCTGTCCCCGGAAAAGGATCTCGTATCCCCGCTCCCGGAAGGGCGCCGTCGGAAATCGGGCGTCGGGAAGCTTCGTCTCCTGAAGGCAGAGAATATCGGGGGCCTTCCGGTCGATCCAGTCGAGGACCTGAGGAAGGCGCACCGTAAGGGAGTTGACATTCCAGGTCGCAAGGCGCATGACGAGCTAGTCGTTGACTAGAAGTGCGTCTTGTGGATCTGCTGGTTTCCGAAGCCGTGCCACTTGAGAAGGCTCGTGGCGGCATCGACGGCCAGGTCCATGATGCCAAGTTCGGTGAGGCGTTCCGAGAGGAGAAGAATGGAGTCGACCCCGGTTCCCAGAGGGCCCTTGCCGTTTCGTGCGATCTTTACCACCTCCTGGGGAACGATCTTTCCGATGTAGTCGGGATGGGATCTGTCGGAGATGAAGAATGTGGCATCCTCGGCCGACTCGCCGTTGACGATGATGGTCCCTTCCCGCATCGCAAAGCGGTTTCCGAAACGCTTGGAGAGGGACTCCATCACATCCTCCTCCTCGTCTTCCGGGACAAGGTAGGCGATCCCGGTGCAGTCGCCCGCCGTCTCGAGGCCCAGTCCGGGGGAGGGGGCCTCGGGGGAGCCGTAGTGCTCCGTCCAGAAATGGTTGAAGGCCCGGTGATGTTCTTCGAGCAGTGCCTTCTGGCGAGACTGGAATGTGTAGGGGAAGTCCCACATCAGAGAGTCGTAGGTGAATATCCAGGCCATATGAAGATCTCCTTGGCCCGCAAGGGCCGAATTGGGGTGTGTGGCGTCTTGTGAATGATCAGTTCTGGTGAAAGCTCTCCTGATCCGTAGGAAAGCTTTTTTCCCTGACGGATCGGGAATAGGTGGCAAGGGCCCGGAGGGCCTCGCCCCGGCCATCGGAAAACGGCCGGGCAAACCGGGGACGGTCCTTCCCGGAGGTCCACCCCAGAAGGTCGTGCAGGACGAGAACCTGACCGTCGGTGTCGGGGCCGGCCCCGATCCCGATCACCGGGACGGGAATTTCCCGGGTCATCCGGGCGGCAAGCTCCCGGGGGATGCCCTCGACGACCAGGGCGAAGATCCCGGCTTCGACCAGGGCGTGCGCCTCGGCAAGAATCCTTTCCGCCTCCCCCGACGAGCGTCCGGCGACGCGATATCCGCCCATGGCGTGAACCTGCTGGGGAAGGAGACCCAGATGGCCCACGACCGGGATCATGGCGCGAACGAGCCGGGCGACGTGCTCGATGAAGTCTCGCCCTCCCTCGAGCTTGACCGCCTGTGCCCCTCCCTCCTTGACGAGGCGGGTGGCCGAGCCGACGGCCTGCTCGGGAGATGCCTGGTAGGAGCCGAAGGGGAGGTCGGCCAGAAGAAAGGCCCCTCCGGCCACGCCCCGGCCGACCATGCGGGTATGGTAGACCATCTCCTCGAGGGTGACGGGGAGGGTGGTCTCCTGACCCTGGACGACCATGCCGAGAGAGTCCCCGACCAGGGCGATGTCGAGGCCCGCCTCTGCCAGAAGACGGCCATGGAAGGCGTCGTAGGCCGTCGCCGCCACGATCGGCGGGCCCGCTCCCTTTCTTGCGGCGAGATCGGGAACGGTGATCCGGGGGGCTCCGCCGCTCACGGCGGTCAGTCCAGCGCCAGGTCGAGGATGGCCGGGATCTGCTCTTCGGCCCCGATGGTCATGATATGGACGCCGTTGACGAGCGGGGCCAGGGCCCGGATGGTCTCGGCCGCGATCCGGACCCCTTCGGCGAGCCGCTCCTCCCGGGGAACCGATTCGAGCCGGGAGATCAGCGGTTCGGGCACGCGGATTCCCGGGACCTTCTCGTTGAGGTACCGTGCCATGGCGGGACTTTTGAGAAGGATGACTCCGGCGATGACGGGGACTCCGAAGGGCCGGGCAAAGTCCATAAAGTCATCCATGCGGTCGGCGTCGAAGACGACCTGGGTCTGGAAAAACCGCGCCCCGGCGTCGAACTTCTCCTCGAAACGCTTTTTCTCGACGGACAGGTCTCCCTCGGGGGAGGTGGCCGCCCCGGGAAGGATGTCGGTGGCTCCGGACAGGTCGGCCCCGGAGAGGTCCGATCCGCCGTTTAAAAGTGTCACGGCGCGGATGAGTTCCGGGGAGCTGAGATCGAAGACCGGTTTGGTGTCGGGATGGTCTCCGATCGAAGCGGGATCCCCCGAGAGGCAAAGAACCTGTCCGATGCCGAGCGAGGACATGCCGAGAAGATCCGACTGGATGGCGAGCCGGTTTCTGTCGCGGAGCGTGATCTGGACGATGGGGTCGAGGCCGATCGTCTTCAGGTGAAGGCCCATGGCAAAGGGGGACATCCGCATGACGGCCGTCTGGTTGTCTGTGATGTTCATGCCGTGGATGCGGCCCTTGAGGGGCAGAAGTTTCCGAAGAAGTTCATTGGTCTGCGTTCCCTTGGGAGGGGAGCATTCGGCGGTGATGACGAATGTTGTACGATCGGCCAGAGCCTGTCTAAAGGTCACGTCCTGCTCCTAGGGTGTCAAAAGTCCGGTATGGTGGCGGTAGGCGTCGAGGGTGTTGTCGAGGAGGGTGGCGATGGTCATGGGGCCGACCCCTCCGGGGACAGGAGTGATGGCTCCGCATAGGGCGGAAGCCTCGTCGAAGCGGACGTCCCCCTTGAGCTTGCCGTCGGCTCCCCGGGAGATGCCAACGTCGATGACCGTGGCGCCCGGCTTGATGTAGTCGCGGCCGATCATCTCCGGACGTCCGAGGGCGGCGACGAGAATGTCGGCCTCCCGGGCCAGGGCAGGAAGGTTCGGGGTCTTGCTGTGGCAGATGGTGACCGTCGCGTCGCGGTTGAGAAGGAGGATTGCCATGGGCCGGCCGACGATGAGGCTCCGGCCGATCACGACGGCGTGCTTCCCGGCGATGGGGATCCCCGAGCGGTCGAGGAGCGTAATGACCCCTCGGGGGGTGCAGGCGACAAGACCGGGCTCTCCCGCCACGAGGCGTCCGAGATTGGCCGGATGAAAGCCGTCCACATCCTTGTCGGGGGCGATGCGGTAGAGGACGGCCTCCTTCTCGATACCGGCGGGGAGGGGAAGCTGGACGAGGATCCCGTCGATGGCCGGGTCGCGATTGAGCGTGTCGATCAGCGAGAGAAGCTCTTCGGCCGATGTCTCCAGCTTCAGGTTGTAGTCGGGGGCATAAATGCCGACCTTCTTGCAGGCGTTACGCTTGTTGGCGACATAGGTCTGGCTGGCCGGGTCGGCTCCCACGAGAACGACCGCAAGTCCCGGGGGGCGCCCGGCTCTGGGGGCAAGTCTTGCCACCTCTTGGGCCTGCTCTTCGTGAAGTGTGGCCGCAAGGGCCTTTCCGTCAAGAATCTTTGCCATGGGGCGGTCACCTTTCTTTCCGTTCGGGGGGCATTATGAAGGTCTCGCACAGGATAGCCCATCCCCCTCTCAGGTTCAAGGATGAGTCTCTTACCGGGTGAGCGACAAATTTTAGGACTTCCCACCAGTCAATGCTCTTCAAAAATTGGGTTAGCGCGCCGGGGTTGGTAATCACGGCGTTTGTTGCGCCGCATGCTTCACTCTCAAAATTTGAACGGTGCGGGCCTCGGCCAGCACACGATAAAAAACGATGTAGTTCGGATGCACAAACAGCTCGCGCAGCCAGTCGGGCAAGCCCGGCCGCCCTTGGCGGCCCAGCTCTGGATGCTGTGCAAGCGGCGTTGTCTTGTCGCGCAGCTCCTGGCCGAAGCTCTTGGCCCGCATCGGGTTGTCCTTGCCGATGTAGCGCACGATGGCGCGCAAGTCCTCGCGTGCCATTGGCCGCCATTCAATGCGGCAAGGCTTGGCCGTCATGCGCGTTTTTTCTTCGGCAAGGCGGCAATGTCGGCTTCCATTTCAGCCATGACTTCATCGTGTGGAATGCTCGGCCGTGGGTCATCAATAGATGCTTGAATCTCGCCGGCCAGCCACTGGTTATAGGCGGCGGCTTTGTGTGCTCCGCGCATGGCGTTTGCCCTGCCCCGGTTGCCCGCGTCCTGTTCCTTGTCGGCTGGGTCGTATTCGCTTGCGTCGAAGTGGCCTACCGTGATGCCAATATCACGCAACACGTTCAACGCGGCCAACGGGTTGCCGAAACGGCGCGGCTCGGTGCTGCGGGCCTTTGACAGCACGGCACCGGAACCGCTGCGGGTGTCGATCTGAACGAGGAACGCCCCGCCCTGCCCCTTCAAGGTCACGCCTGACACGCCGCCGGCGTTACTTGCAGCGCGTAGTTGCTCTATGGTCATGCTTTGCATGGTCGGCTCCTTGTATGTTGTCCTAAAAAACATGGTTTATTGTGCATGAAACTAAGGAAGAGTGCAAGCGTTTTATTTTGGCGTTATAACGTCACCTGATTAGCACGATTGTTTCGCTAGGCGAAGCCAGCGCTCAGGACGGGGCCCTGTTCCAAGGGCAGCTACAAGGAGCCGCACAGGCAGGGTCTTGAGCTTGAAGCGCCGGTTGAAGCGATAGGCAAATGCGGCCAGATACCGGTCGCCGTATTTGCCGAAGTCGAA
>Ga0078972_1006288_pt1 | contig 28478 bp, 33 predicted proteins | sample YelNatPaOPGAMG01_FD_67568 | JGI IMG/M metagenome (GOLD analysis project Ga0078972, IMG submission 67568) | Hot spring thermophilic microbial communities from Obsidian Pool, Yellowstone National Park, USA - OP-RAMG-01 (SPADES assembly) (version 2) | ecosystem: Environmental > Aquatic > Thermal... | reverse complement strand
AGGTATAATTGGGGGCCATTCTTTTCCTTTAAATGTTAAATAACAATAAAAAATTCCTCCACCAACTACCACGGTTAAAATCACTAAAATCAAAATATATTTCCAATTTGTTTTTCCTTTTATTAAAAATGGCATATTGTTTTATTCTATAAAATTATTTTGCAACCTTCCAGAAATTTTTGCGGTCGAGGAGAAGGAGAATTAATGGAGGCAACGACATTAATAAAATAATAACGAAAGCTTCCATCTCCTCATCACTCCATCCTTCTTTGAAACCAATTATTGCTGGAACAATACAGGCTAAACAAATTATTGAAATAGCCATCCACCAACCTTTTCTTTTTTTCTTAAAAAGCAATTCAGCTATAAAAAAAATACTCAGACTTATAATTAAAAGAAAAATGCCCAAAATGGAAAATATTACAAATGCGATAAAAGGAAAAGCTCCCCCAGCAGGATGTGTAAAAAGAAGAAATAATATTGGCAAAAATGGACTTACTACACTCCCTATAATTCCAATTACTGAAATAATTCTTAATAACCAGGCGGCAATTTTTGTTTTTGTTGGAAGTTTTTCTTCCATTATTTTTTTATTTTAGCTAAATTCAAAATTGTTTTAATTACTGTGTCTGGATTTATTGACATTGATTGAATTCCTTCTTTCATTATGAATTCGGCAAATTCTGGCCAATCACTCGGGGCCTGGCCGCAAATTCCGCAGTATTTTTTCTTTTGATTGCACAATTTTATCACTTTCTTAACCATTTCTTTTACTGCTTCGTTTCTTTCATCTCCAACTTTGGCAACTAAAGCTGAATCTCTGTCCAATCCTAAAACTAACTGTGTCAAATCGTTAGAACCGATAGAAAAACCATCGAAAATTTTCAAAAATTCTTCTGCCAAAATTACGTTTGAAGGAATTTCGCACATACAAATAACTTTCAATCCATCTTTTCCTTTTTCCAATCCAAATTTTTTCATCAATTCCAAAACTTTTTTCCCTTCCTCTGGCGTTCTACAAAATGGCACCATTACCCAAATGTTTTTTAATCCAAATTCTTCCCTTGCTCTTTTTATTGCTTTGCATTCCATCTCAAATGCCGGTTGAAATTTTGGATCGTAATATCTCGAAGCTCCCCTCCAACCTAACATCGGGTTAGATTCCTCTGGTTCAAAAAGCTCTCCTCCAATCAATTGCCTGTATTCATTTGTCTTGAAATCAGAGAATCTAACTATTACTGGTTTTGGCCAGAAGGCAGCAGCAATTTGAGAAATTCCCTCAGCTAATTCTTTAATAAAGTGTTCTTTTTTATCTTTGTGCTCGATTGTGAGTTCATCAATTTTCTTTACTATCTCCTTTATTTTTTTATCTTTCTTGGCTTGCTTTTTTAATTCATGATAATGATAAAGTGCCAAAGGATGAATTCTGATTTTTTCAGCTAAAACAAATTCAATTCTTGCCAATCCTACCCCATCGTTTGGCAAAAATGAAGTTTTGAAAGCAATCTCTGGAGCTCCAATGTTTACCATTATTTTTGTCGGCAACTTTGGTATTTTTTCTAGATCGTATCTTTTAACTTTGAAAGGAACTTTTCCCAAAAAAATTCTTCCTACTGAACCTGAAGTACAATCCACCGTTACCTCCTGTCCAGTTTTCAATACCTTTGTTGCAGATCCTGTTCCAACAATTGCTGGAATCCCAAGTTCTCTCCCGATTATTGCAGCATGGCAATTTTCAACTAAAATTGGAGTTAAACGGCTTGTAAACACCAGATAATTATGATTATCTTCTACTTCGATGTTATAAACCTTCTTTTTACCCAAAATTTTCTTTCCTTTTACGCGTAGCATTTTCAAAGGAGAGTTAATAATTTTTGTTAATTCATGATTTTCTTTTAATCCTTCAATCAAAGGAATAATGTAATTTCTAATTTTTTCAGCATCGATTAACAAATTGTTCTTTACATAGGCTAGAATTCTTCCTTTATAATTAACTAAATTGGCTATATCTTCCAATAATTGTTTCGCTGCGAAAAATCTTGAGCCAAATTTTATTTTTTCCCCTTTTCCTTTTACCCTCTTAGTGAAGCGCAATATTTCATCTATTTTATCTACAATTAACACATTATAGATCGTTCGGTTTTTGCTTACTTGGAAATTGATTCCCAATCTTAAACAACAAATTGAAATTGCGCGAAGTAATTTTTTATCGGAACAGAAAATTTGAATCCTCCTTTCAAAAAAAGTGCCGTCGCCGTCAATAACTCCTGCCAAGAAATTAAATAAAAATTCTTCCGGAGCTGAGAGTAAAATCTCCTCTATTTTTTCTATTTTTTGCAAAATTTCTTTAGCAATACCTTTTTTATAGCAGTTCAACGCCAAAGATTCTCCTCCCTTGATTTTTCTCCCTCTTATTATTCCCTCGCTTGGAGATTTTTTAGTAGTGTGCAAATTATATTTAAATATTTCTGAAAAACATTTAAAAACTGTTTTTATCAATTGCAACTTCTCCGCACTAGGTTTTTGAATAAAGGAAACACGGCCGTGCCTTTCATTAATATAAATATTTCCATCGGTCATTAAAGCTCCTAATAGATATCCTAATTGAGGAGGGTATTTTCTCTCTTCAAGAGGAGGAATTTGAAAGGCACTTAAAATATATTCTTTTCGTGAAATAATCTCTCCTATTTCTTCGGAAATTAACTTCCTGTTTTTAAAAGTTAAAAATTTATGATCTGAAGTAACTTTTAAGCAATTCCCCTTCATTCTACCAGTTTGGGAAATTTCAATTTCCATTAGATTAGAACTTTCTCTCGAAAAGACATTAGAAATTTTTTTCCATTCCAATTTGAGAGTCTTGCGATTTAAAGACAGAGTTTTAATTTCTTCGTTCTTAAAACGTTTGAAAACTTCCTCCAAAGAAATAAATCCTTTATTAGTGAGAATTTTTGTATCTCCACTAAAGCATGTTCTTCCTCCTTCATCAGTTACAATCGCAGAAGCAATTCTCATTATCGGAACCCAATCAGGGTCTGTCATCCTAGTTACTAAAACCTCTCCCTTTTTGAATTCTCCGATTTTTGAAACATTTTCTATTACATGGACTTTACCCTGTCCTACCTTATTTCCGATTGCAATTCCGGTCAAAATTGGCTTTTTTGTCGTTTTTATTTCATACTCTTCATAAATCCTTTCTTTCTTTGGTGTATGAACAGTTTCTGGTCTTGATTGAACGATGAACAATTGATTCGTCTTTCCATCTTTTGCCCATTCAACATCCTGATGGCAACCATAATGCTCCTCTAAAATCATTGCCCATTTTGCCAAAGTCAAAACTTCATCATCTGTTAAAGAAAATTTCATTTGATCTCTCTTTGGAACCTTTACTTCCCTTAACCCCCCGCCCTTTTTATAAACCAATTTCCTATCTTTTCTCCCTAAATTTTTAACGATTATTGCCCTATATCCTTTTTTTAAAGTTGGCTTGAAAACATAAAAAGTATCTGGAATTATTTTTCCCTTAACTATCATTTCTCCTTGGCCAAAAATTGAGTTAATCAAAACAACGTTCTCAAACCCAGTTTCAGTATCTAAAGTGAACATTACACCGGAAGATGCCAAATCAGACCTAACCATTTTTTGAACACAAACAGAAAGAGCAACTTTTAAATGTTCAAATCCTTTTTCTTCTCTGTAAGCAATTGCTCTATCAGTAAAAAGGGAGGCAAAACATTTTTTCACTGCCTTTAAAACATTTTCATTTCCAGAAATGTTAATATAACTTTCGTGCTGTCCTGCGAAAGAAGCAGTCGCCAAATCCTCAGCAGTCGCAGAAGACCTTACTGCTACGTCAACATTTTTTTGACCATAAAATTTTGAGAGCCTTTGATAGTTTTCCAAAATTTCTTTTTCTAACTCTGGAGGAAATTTTCCTTTCAAAATCAAATTTCTAGATTTTTCTCCAGTTTCTTTTAAAGATTTAATGCTTTTTGGATCAAAATTTTCAAAAATTTCTTTCAACTTTTCATCGATTTTGTTGTAGGACAAATAATATCTAAAAGCATCTGCAGTTATTGCAAAACCGTTCGGAACTTGAACTCCCTTTCTCGACAATTTAGAGAACATTTCTCCCAAAGAAGCATTTTTCCCTCCAACTAAAGGTACGTCCTCTTTTGAAATTTCTTTGAACCAGAGAATGTATTTTTTCATTTTATTTTCCGATTACTTTTTTAACATGCTCGACGCTTTCTGGATTTGCCAAGGTAGAAAGGTCCCCGAGTTCCTCTCCGGTGAATAATCTTTTCAAAATTCTTCTCATTATTTTTCCTGATCTTGTCTTTGGCAAATCTTCAACCAAATAAACTTCTTTTGGCAAAGCAATGGGTCCAATTTGCTTTCTGATTAAATTTATCACTTCATTCTTCACCTCTTCTGCTCCTTTTTTTCCTTTGTAAACAACAAAAACTACAGGAACTTCACCCTTTATTTCATCTGGAACCCCAACTACAGCTGATTCTGTAATCTCTTCATGTAAATTAACCGCAGCTTCTAGTTCTCCAGTACAAATTCTATGTCCTGCCACTTTTATCACATCATCGACCCTTCCAGTGATTCTGATTAAGCCGTTTTCGTCTCTGAAAGCGCCATCTGAAGTAAAGTAGATTTTATCTCCGTATTGACTCCAATATGTTTCTTTGTATTTTTCTGGATTTTTATACAAACCCCTGAGCATTCCGGGAGAAAAAGGAGGCAAAATCACTAAATTCCCTTTCTCCCCTACTTTGCAAGAATTTCCTTTTTCATCTAAAATATCAACTTTTATTCCAGGAAATGGTAAGCCAACAAAAGCAGGTCTAAATGGTCCAATTCCTGGCAAAGAAGTAATCAAAATTCCGCCAGTTTCCGTTTGCCACCAAGTATCGACGATGGGGCATCTTTCTTTTCCAACATTTTTGAAATACCAATTCCAACTATCTTCATCGATCGGTTCTCCAACAGAACCCAGCAATCTTAAATTTTTAAACTCATACTTTTGGGCAATTTTACCATCCATTTTCTCAAACATTCTGATTGCGGTCGGAGCAGTGTAAAAGATGTTTACTTTATATTTTTCCAGTATTTGAGCCCATCTATCAGGTACTGGCCAATCAGGAGCACCTTCATAAATTAAAGTTGTAATTCCGTTTAACAAAGGAGAATAAACCGTGTAAGTGTGGCCAGTGATCCAGCCAACATCTGAAGTGCACCACAAAATATCTTCTTCATGCATGTCAAAAATCCACTTTCCTGTCCAATAAGCTTGTACTGTATAACCCCCGCATGTATGCATACATCCTTTTGGAACTCCGGTAGTTCCTGAAGTAAAAAGTACAAAGAATAAATCCTCGCTATCCATTTTCTCTGCCTCGCAAAAATCGCTCTCTTTCTCTACTAACTGATGGAACCAAAAATCTCTCTTTTCATCAAAAGAAATTTCATTCCCTGCTCTTTTTACAACTATTACTTTTTCAACTTTTGTATCTTTTATTGCCTCGTCAGCAGATTCTTTTAGATTAATAACCTTTCCCCTTCTCCAATATCCGTCTGCAGTAATCAAAACTTTAGCTTCTGTAATTTGCAACCTAATCTTTAAGGCTTGAGCAGAAAATGCAGAGAAAACTACTGAATGGACTGCGCCAATTCTGGCACAAGCTAACATTGAAATTAAAGCCTCTGGAATCATTGGCAAATAAATTCCAACAGTGTCTCCTTTTTTCACTCCCATTCTTTTTAGAGCGTTAGCAAATTTACAAACTTGTTTAAATAGCTCTTCGTAAGTTAAAATCCTTGGTTTTTCATTTGTCGGTTCTGGCTCCCAAATTATCGCAGGTTTATTTTTAATTTTTTTCCAGCCGAGTTTGTTTTTCTCAAAAACATTAGCCGTAATGTTTATCTTTCCTCCCAAAAACCACTTAAAATAAGGGGGGTTGTGTTCAAAGGTTTTTTTCCATTTTTCAAACCAAAAAATTTCCTTTGCCAATTTTCCCCAAAATTTCACTGGATCTTTTAGTGCCTTTTGATAAATTTTTGAATCAGAAATTACCGCCCTTTTTTGAAACTCTTTTGTGGGATAATATAAATTGTCTTTTTTGAGCATGCTTTTTAAAAATTTTTTAAAAAACCTTTATCTTTCTATTATAACAAAAAGGTCGGAACAAGGAAGCCGACCAAAATGGAATATTATTTCTAGATTCAGGCTAGAGTGGTGGAGGTTTTTAAAATTCCTGTTATTAGAAAAATAGCGTAGAGCATGTAATAGAGAAATCCAAAATAAGGAATGGATATTCCAATTAATTTTATAAAAGTTTCTAAGATTAAGGATGGAGTTAAAGCAAAAATTCCGATGTTTAAAAGATTTTGGTATTTTAAACCAAGTTTTTTAATTTTGTTAATAATTAAGGAAAGAGGGCTCAAGAGAAATATCTGGAATAATTTACTAACTAATAAAATGAAGAAAAGAAAAAGTAAAGATAAGGGAAGAAAAATAAGAGAAAAAATATTCACCCAATGATTTATTTCCTTAAGAGTCGGTTGGAAAGTTTTCCCAGCAAAATTTAGAGTAAATAACCTTCCCTTTTCTTGGTTAAACTTAAGATTAAAATAAGGTATTCCTGAAACATCATGGATTTCAATTTTTCCCTTTTCCGATTTAGTCATTATTCTATTTTGGATGACAATTATTCCTCCTGGATATTTGCCTAAAATACCTAAATATTCATTCACTTCTCCTGCAGGATCGATTATTAAAATAAAACCTTCCCATGATTTAATAAACTTTTCTTTTGGAGAAAGAATTTTTCCCTCTTGAATGGTAACTTCAGGAAAATCCTTCAGTTTTTCCAATAAAATCGGAAGGCTTTTGGCAAAATTTTTCATTGCTATAAAGAAACTAATTGTAAATTTTAGAGAAAGAATAATGGAAACAAGGAAAAGTAAAAATATCAAATATTTAAAGCTTCTGCCTAACTCTTGAGTTGCAACTTTTCCCAAAAAATTAGGATTAAAACTTCCAATTAGTTTTTGCCAGAAGGATTCTTCCATTAGATTCTTAATAAATTTTATAATTTTTTCCCCACAAATTCAGCAAATTCTGCCAATCTGCAAGCGTATGCCCATTCGTTATCATACCAAGCAACGACTTTGACCAAATTGTCAATTACCATCGTTGATAGAGCATCAACTATTGCAGAATAGGAATTTCCAATGTAATCTGAAGAGACCAAGGGTGCATCTTCTACTCCCAAAATTCCTTTCAACCTTTCTGTTTGAGATGCTTTTTTCAAAACATAATTCACTTCTTCTTTTGTTGTTTTCTTTTCCACTTCACAAATCAAATCCAAAACCGAAACCGTTGGAACTGGAACTCTAAAAGCAATTCCGTCCAGTTTTCCTTTTAATTCTGGAATTACATTTCCAATTGCTCTTGCTGCTCCAGTAGTTGTTGGAATAATGTTCAATGCTGCCGCCCTTGCTCTTCTCAAATCTTTATGCGCCAAATCCAAAACTCTTTGATCGTTAGTGTAGGCATGGACTGTACTCATGAATCCTTTAACGATTTTGAAATTGTCATGCAAAACCTTGGCTATCGGGGCTAAGCAATTCGTGGTGCAAGAACCCATATCAACAATTTCATACTTTGGATCGTATTTATCTTCATTAACTCCCAGAACAAACTCTGGAATTTTTTCAGGGTTTTTCGATGGTGCAGAGATTATCACTTTCTTTGCTCCAGCCTCAATGTGCTTTCTTGATCCTTCATAATCAGTAAAAACTCCGCTACATTCTAAAACTATATCAACTTTCAATTCCTTCCAGGGTAAATTTGCAGGATCTTTTTCTGCGAAAACTTTAAACTTTTGCCCATTCACCAATAAATAATCTCCTTCTGCCTTTACTGATTTTTGATAAATTCCATAAATAGAATCGTATTTTAGCAAATGAGCCAAGGTTTTCGCATCGGTTAAATCGTTAATCGCAACAACCTCTAAACTTTTATGATTTTCTATTATTCTTTTGAAAACTGGACGACCTATTCTCCCAAAACCATTAATTGCAACCCTTATTGCCATAGGTTTAACTTTTAATTTTTAAACTTGACCTTTATTTTAATCCTAAAAGTTGATCGATTTTCTCTTTATCAAATCCTACCACAATTTTGCCATCGATTTCAATCACTGGAACTCCCATTTGCCCTGATTTTTGAATCATTTCTTTTGCTGCTTCCTCATCTTTCGAAACATCAATTTCCTCAAACTCAATTCCTTTTGCTTTCAAATATTCCTTTGCAAGCTTACAGAAAGGACAAACCGGAGTTGTGTAAATTTTTACTTTTGGCATAGATTTATTGACAAGAACCGCTGCTTGAAGAGCCAGTTGCCATCCCAAAACCAGGAGAGGTTGTTTCTTCGGGAAGCTTTTGATTGCACTCTTCAGGAGGATTTAAAAAGGCATTGCAAATTGCTTCTTTTACTTTTTCAGGCGATCTTTCAACATTTATCACAGTATCGTTAATTACCAAAGTTGGTGATCCTCTGACTCCATATTTTTCGTTCAAATCTTTATGGATGTTAAACGGTGGATAACCGGTTTCAGAAAAGTTTTCTGAAATTTTGAATTCTTTATCTGTTTTTTCATAGCAAGAATTTAACTCGTTCTCATTTATTCCTGTTTCTTTCAAGCAATCTTTATAAATTTCTGAATTCTCATAACTCCCATTTTTTGCAAAACATTCTAAATAAGCCAAATATTTTTCTTTCTCCTCTTTTTGAATGCAATATTGTCTTAAGTTCTCTTCCATTTCTTTTTTCCCATGCATTATATAGTCAACAAAATAAATTCCAATATCTGCTTTGTCTTTTAACAATTTCCAAACAGGCAAAAGTGCTTTTTCCATTTGAAGACCAAAAGGACAATAAGACATTACAAAAAGTTTGACATCTGGTTTCTCTCTCTTTTCTACCTGAGTTGTCTGAGTTTCCTCTGTCTTTTTTTCAATCTTTTGTGTTAAATCGATTGGGGCATAGGGAAATAAATATTTTCCATCTTTTGTAAGAAATACCTGGTATTGATTTTCTCCGATTTGAAAAACAACTTTATAAAGCCCGGCTTCTTCACCCCAAGAAATTAAACTTGCGGTTTGTCCCTGTTCTTTGATTACTTCATTTATATATTCAATTGCCTTTTTTACCTCTCCGGGTACTCCTCCACCTCCTCTCGGAAAAAAGTAAACTAGAGATCCAACCAGACTTCCTATCACAACAAAAATAAATGCCCCGATTATTATTTTCTTAATTATTTCTTTTTTCATTTTTTATCGCTTTGTTTAATTCTTCTAAGACCTTTTTGACCTCTATTCCGTAGAGATCGCAAACCTTGCCAATTTCCAAATTCTCAATTTCAATTCTGGCAAAAGGACAGGCTAAGCAAGGAAAGTTGTATTTTTCCAAAATTTCAACCAATTTTGGCTCCTTCAAAATTTCTGCTAAAGTTGTTTTTTCTGTAATTTTTTCCATGATTTCAATTATACTCTAAATTTGTAATATTTCAAGTCGATCTTATTTTGTAGATTTTTCAATCCAATTTAAAAAATCTTTGCTTCCCTTCTCAATATCAAAAGAAATAACGCAAGGCACAGAGTAAGAATGAATTTCCTTTACCTTTTTTATTATTTTCTCAACTAAGCTCTTTTTCGTTTTCGCAAAAATCCCATATTCTCCGCTCTTTTCAATCTTTCCTCGCCACCAATAAATAGAATCAATTTTAAAAATATTACAACAGGCCACCAACTTCTTAGAGACCAAAACCTCGGCAATTTTCTTTGCCTCTTCTTTATTTGGCACAGTGATGTAAACAAAACTAAACTTTTTCATTTTAGCAGGATACGTTTATCCATTTTATCAAATATCAAAGTCGGGTTTAAGAAATTATTTAGTTTTATCGCTATTTTTGACAAAAATTACTTTCAAAAATTCGAGTAAAAGAGTTGTTAAAATTCCGATACTAAAGACAATTCCCCAGTGCCAAAAGTTCAAGGGAACTGTGTTTAAAACTTTTTGTAATGGTGGAAAATAAATGGCGAAAAACAAAAGCAAAAATCCATAAAGAATTGCAAAGGGCAAAAATTTATTTTCAAAAAAGTTTTCGGTTTTAATGATAGGCTTTCTCAAGTTCTTGTAAGAAGCAACATAGATTAAATCGATAGCACCTAAGGTCGCAAAAACTAAAGTACTTGCCAATTTCAAATTTTCTCCTTTTATTCCGAAATTGTAAAACAAGAGGATTGAAATCAAAGAAACAAAAACAGTGATTGAAAAAATTAAAGTAATTAAAAGCTTATCCAAAATTGGTTCTTTTCTAATATCGATCGGCTTTCTTTCCATTAAATCTTTTTCTTTTGGCTCAAAAGCAAAAATCAAATCTGGAGGACCGTCACAAATTAAATGCAAATACAAAATTTGAGGAATGGTTAATGGTGGAGGAAATTTTAAAATTCCGGCTAAAAACAAAACTGCAATTTCCAAAAAAGAGTTCGATAAAACATAACCTACGCTCTTTTTAATGTTTGACAAAATCAACCTTCCCTCTTCGCAGGCTGAAATTATCGTCTTGAAATTGCTATCTAACAAAATCAAATCTGCTGCTTCTTTTGCAACTTCCGTTGCTTCCCCTACTGCAATTCCAATATCTGCCTCTTTCAGGGCTAAAGCATCGTTGACTCCGTCTCCTGTCATTGCAACCACTTCACCTTTTTCTTGAAAAACATCGACGATTTTTCTCTTTTGATGAGGCAAAACTCTGGTAAACAAAACTATTTTATCGATTTTCTCTTTTAATTCTTCTCTTGAAATTCTTTCTAACTCTTCAGATTCCATCACATTCTCTGGTCGAACTTCCAAACCTAAAGATTTTGCTATCTTCTCTGCTGTTTTTCTATAATCTCCAGTCACAATTTTTACTGAAATTCCTGCCCTTTTTGCTATTTCTATCATTTCTTTTGCCTCTTTCCTTACAGGATCTGAGATCCCAACAATTCCCAAAAATTCAAAATCTTTCTTTTCTTTCAAATCTCCTCTTTCTTTTTTTGCAAAAGCCAAAACTCTCAATCCTTCCTCTGCCCATTCGTCTAAAATTTTCAAATATTTTTTCTTTTTTTCTTCATCAATTTGGCAAAAATCAAAAACTACTTCTGGAGCTCCGGTCAAAAGAGAAACTTTTTTCCCTTTAATTTCCCAAATTGACATTGAGTACTTTTTTGCACTATCGAAAGGTTCTTCAAAAATTTCTTTTCCCTCTTTTAAAATTTTTTCTGCCATTCCCCCCAAATTTTCTTTCGCAAAATTAAAAAGTGCAACTTCTAAACTTGTTCTCTCTTCATTGTTCAAAAGCATAACCTTTAAAGCATCATCCTTATTTTCAAATTCAAATTTAACAACTTTCATTTTTCCCTCAGTCAAGGTTCCAGTTTTGTCAAGACAAATTACAGAAGTTGATCCTAAAACTTCAGTTGCCAAAAGAGTTTTTACCAATCCTTGTTTTCTTAAAATCCTTCTCATTCCTAAAGCCAAAACCACAGTAATTATTACTGGTAATGCTTCTGGGATTGCTGCTACTGCTAAAACGACCGAAGTTTTAAAAGCATGATAAACGTCTCCACCTCTTAAAATTCGAGAAAGAAAAATCAAAAAACAAATTGCCAAAACTAAAATTGCTAAATTTTTTGAAAGTTCTTCCAATTTTTTCTGTAAAGGCGTTTTTCCTTCTTCAATCTCAATTAAAGCTTTTCCAATTTTTCCAAATTCAGTTTCTCTCCCAATTTTTTCAGCTTCCATTATTCCTTTTCCTGAAAGCACTGTTGTTCCCATAAACACTTTATCTCCTTCTCTCTTTGTTATTCCTTCTTCCTCTCCTGTTAAAATCGCCTCTGAAACTAAAATTTCACCTTGGATTAGTTTTCCGTCAGCTGGAATTTTATCCCCGGAAATCAAAACGACCAAATCTCCAGGAACCAATTCTTTTGTCTCGACAAGTTTTCTTTGACCATCCCTTATTACCATTGCCATTGGCTTTACTATTTTTCTCAGGGCATAAAGAGTTTTCTTTGCGTTATATTCTTGAAAAAATCCCATCAAAACATTCAAAATCACAACCAAAATGACCAAAATAAAATCAAAAAATTCCCCAAAAATTAAAGAAACTGCCCCAACAAAAAGCAGAATGTAAATTAGGGGATTTTTAAACTGGGAAATGAAAATTGAAAAAACTTTAAGCTTTTCCTTTTCAAAAATCAAATTCTCTCCATATTTTTTCCTTCTTTCCAAAACTTCTTTTTCGCTTAATCCCTCAAGACTCATTTTTCGAGTAAAATTTTTGCCTCTTTAAAAATTCTGTCTTTTTTTGTAACCTTTATTTCCTCAAATTTCTTTTCTAAAACGTCTCTTACTAAAACTATACCTCGAGAAATTAATTCCTTAGCGACTTGACTAGTTACTGAAGGCAAAATTGTTATTGGATAAAGTTTGTTTTTCTCAATTAAAAGCTCGAGCCCCCCTCCTTTTGGATATTTCCAACCCAATAATTCAACCCCAACGCATTCTGAATATTTTATTGCCTCGCTTGTGAATTTTGTGTTTGTTACTAAAATGCTTTTGTATTTCATTTTTGAATCCAAAAACTTTCCCTTTTCAATATCCAAAAACCTCGCATAATTTGCCAACGCAGCTTTTAAATCTACCCTTCCTCCTGGCTCTTGTCTAAATTTGCATTCACCAATATAAACCAAATCTTCTTTCTTTGCCCCGCTCAGCGGGGCTTTAAAGGCGCTTAGCGCCTTTGCCACAAAATCAATTTCATAACTTACGCAAAATCCAGGAATTATCTGATTCGTTTTAACTTCAAAACCCTCAAATTCAAAAATCTTTGCTACGAATTTTTCAAAGGGAAAACCAGTAGGTCCCAATTTCTCCATCGCCCTTTTCAAATTGAATTTTATCGCAGATTGAGGAGATTCTTTTAATAAAAGTTCAAAAACCCTATCAAAAATTTGGGATGTTGAAATTCCATCAAAAGCTTCTTTTTCAATCTCTTTTGCAATTTTTAGAGCAACCTCTTTTGAGGCCCCAACATTCCTCGCAGATTGATAAACTTTTTGAAAAGAAAATGGTTCCTTTTCTCCTCTTAAATTGATAACAAAGATTTCTTTTTCCATTTTGATCGTCTCTAATTTAAGAATTTCACTTTTTCACAATTGTGAAAATGTGAAAAACTAATGGGTGGCGCAAGAAATGCAGGGATCGTAAATTCTGATTAACGACCTGATTTTCCTAATTTGCTCTTTTCTTTTTAATTTCAAAATTTTTGGCAAAAGAATTTTAAGATCTTCTTCGATATTGTGCAAAAACTGGGCAGTTGGAGTAACGATGTTGCAATTCAAAATTCTTCCATCTTTGTCAATTTCATAATAATGAAAGAGAGTTCCTCTTGGAGCTTCCAAAGCGCTCAACCCACTCGATGGATAAAATTTAATTTCTGGTTTTTCTTCTTTAAGTGGCAACCTTAAAATTTCTTTCAATAATTCTTGAGAAATTTCTAAAAAGTGCAAAACCTCGATTGCCTGAGAAAAGAGATTGTGGAAGATATTTTTGAAATATTCCTCTTCGCTGATTTTTCTTTCTTTTAGAAATTCTTCAAATTTTTCTTTTGAATTTTTTGTTAAAAATTTTCCGTTGTTTTTAATTCTTGCAATCGCCCCCAACATATAAGCTTTGCCTTTAAACTTCACCCTCTTTACTGGCGGCGATTTTAAATCTTCTTCAATTTGAACTGAGTAAAAATCAGAAAAAGTAAATTTTTCCTCTCCGATTTTGACAATTTTTTCAAGATAATAAGGATAATCTTTTCCGTTAAAAACTGAGGCAAAAAGGGTTTCCCTTTCAAATTCTGGATATTCAATTTTTTTGAAAGTTTCGATTAGTAAATTAGCATCCTCGATTGCTTGCGGAATTTTTTCTAAAATTTCTTTTAATTTTTCTTTTTCTGGAATTTTTGTAAATCCTCCAACGATCGGAGTTATCGGATGGACAGCTCTTCCACCAACGACTTTTGCTATTTCCAGGGCTAAATCTCTAACTCTTAATGCTGCTTTTGACTCTTTTTTAAATTTCTTCAAAAGTTCTAAATCGTTTTCGATGTTGAAAAAATCTGGCAAAGAAAGAAAAAACAAATGCAAAGTATGACTGTAAATAATGTTTGCTGCCAAAAGCAATTTTCGCAAAAGAATTGTTTGTTCTGAAACTTTAACATTTAAAGCATTCTCTATCGCAGTGCAAGCTCCCAAAATGTGAGGAACAGGACAAATTCCGCAAATTCTTGAAACAGCAATCGGAACTTCAAAATATCTCCTTCCAATCAAAATTCCCTCAATTTGTCTCAATCCCAAAAGGGTTTGAAACTTTAATTCCTCAATTTTTCCTGTCTTAGTTACTTTTGCCCAAAATCCTGCTTCTCCCTCAATTTTGTGAATATGGGGAACTGTAATTTTCATATCACTTTTATTTTATAATCTAAAATTTTATCATTGTCAGCAAAATAAAAATTGCCTTCGAGTTTTTTCCCATTTAAAAAAATTGGTAGCCAATACTTATCATCTGGCCACATTTGATCGAAAGGAATTTTTTCTTTTTCAAACCATTTCGGTCTCATTTCCTCACTTTCTCTTGGTTCTCCTTCAAAATCTAAAATTTTAAAAAGATGAACTTCTAAAATTTCTTCTGGATTTTGATCGAAGACAAAATTTAATACCCCTTTTTCTTCGATTTTTTTTGCCAAAATTCCAACTTCCTCTTTTAATTCTCTTTTTACTGCCTCTTCAATTTTCTCTCCCTCTTTTACTTTTCCACCAAAACCATTCCATCTCCCAACCCCAAAACCCCTCTTTTTCATTCCCAACAAAATTTTGTTTCCCTTTTCAATTAAAGCCAAAGTTTGCAATATTTTCCTCATGATTTTAAAATCTTTTTATTTCATCCCTTATTGAATATTTAAGACTCGATCTAAATGCTCTCTAAATTCTCACTCAAAGAAACCTTACAAGATATTCTCACATTCTCAAGAATATGAGAATGTCTGCAAAAATTTATAAAATCTTTCACCATAAGGCGAGAGGGTATGAATTACTCTTCTTCCTTGATATTTCTTTCTAATTAACCCTGACTGTAATAACCTTTGAGTGTGAGCAGAAATTGTTTTGAAGTTACAATTTAAAGTTTTGGCAATTTCTTCTAAAGTTATACCGCCTTCATTGGCAATTAAATTTAAAATTGCGATTCTTCGATGATTTGCCAGTCCTTTTAAATGTCTCTCCAATTGTTTTGGAGTTTTAATTCTTTTTTTAACCATCATATCCTTATATCAATTATTGCTGTAAAAATCAACTTTTCACAAAATAAATATTCTCATATTCTCGAGAATATAAGAATGTCTGTAAAATTAATTAAAAAGTAAAAATAAATTAAGTTAAGGCGGATTGGCTTGGGGTTTTTATTTTAGATTTACTTCAATTCCAATTGGACAATGATCAGAACCTTCGACTTCCTTTAAAATGAAAGCATCTTTTAATTTTGGAGTTAGTGATTTTGAAACGAAAATATAATCAATTCTCCAACCCAAATTTCTTTTTCTTGCATTAAAGGAGTATGGCCACCAAGTATAGTTTCTTCCCTCCTTATAAAAGTATCGAAACGCATCGACAAATCATAATTTTATTAACTTATCTATTTGCTCTCTTTCTTTTGGAGTGAACATAGTATTATTTTCATTTTCTTTTGGTCTTGCCAAATCAATCTCTGTATGGGCGATGTTAAAATCTCCGGCTATTATTAAATTTTCATTCTTCCTTTCTTTTAAATATTCCAAAAATTTCTCATAAACTTTCAATTTATAATCCAAATTTTCCTTTTTTCTTCCGCCATGAGGGGCATAAAAATTGATTAAAGTAAAATGAGGATATTTTAACTCTAAAAATCTTCCTTCTTCATCAAATCTCTCAATTCCTATTTTTGATTTCACTTTGTGTGGCTTTTCCTTCGTTAAAACCCCTACTCCCCACATTCCTTTTCTCTTTCCACAATTAAAATAAAAAAAGAAGCCTTTAGGCTTAAGCAAAGTGGCTCTCATTTCATCCAATTGAATTTTGATTTCTTGTAGGCAAATTATATCTGCCCCTGCATTTTCAACCCAATTTAAAAAAATTCCTTTTTAAAACCGATTTCAACCCATTAACATTCTGGGAAATGATTTTCATTTTCTAAAAATCAATCTTATTTTTCACACTATTACATCAGTAATGGAAAGATTAAAAAGCCGAATGCATCATTTATTCCGTGAACCACGATACACGGCCAGATGCTCCGCTCTTTAAGGTAAAGAATTACAAGTCCAGCTGAAAGAACCCCCACATCTAATGTTGGTCCCAAACCGAAAAACTTGAGGTGTACGAAAGTAAAGGCTACCCAAGATATGAGTCCTGCTAACCAGTTTTTCCCCGTCAGCGAAGTCAATCTCTCAATGAGGTATCCTCGGTAGAATATTTCTTCAAGAAAAGTACCGGTAAGGAATAGGCTAAAGAGAATGAGAAAGTTATGTTCTTTTATCATAGGCTGGAGACTCCTTAATCCTTCAAGTCCAATTGCATTTAAAATAAAACTCCAACCAGCCCAAACAATTAAGAGTAGGAGGTATGTCAGGATCCCTATCCATAAATATCTCCTTTTAAACTTTCCAAATCCAATACTTCCTAATTTATTACCTTCAATTTTAGGAATCCAGAAAATAAGCAACATTAAAAGAATTAGCCATTCTACCAAAACAGTTATTCCAATATGAATATTTCTAGCATGCCTTGGAAGAAAGACATCGCGCAATATAAATTCACTTCCTAAAACGATGATCAAACCTATCGTATAAGCCATTTTTTTAGAAAGTTTATTGAGCATACCTATTTTATTTTTTCAATGTCGTCCTTTATTCCAAAAATCTCTAAATTGTCTTCAATTTCTTCTGGTTTTTTAAATTTTTTTAATGTTTCTAAAAATCTTTTGGGATTGATATTTTTTAAAATTCCTCGACAGCCATAACAAAGCTGGCCATTTTTTGGACAGATTGCTCCGCAACCTGCCAAAGTTATCGGTCCCAAGCAAGGTTCCTTTTTCCTTAGAAGGCAAGTTTCTTTTCCTTGATGAGGACATTCTGAACAAACTGGTTTTTGCAAAACTTCTGGAATTTTTCCTTTAATCAATTCTTTTGCATATTTTAAAAATTCCTCTCCGTTTATTGGACAACCTGGAATGACAAAATCAACTTTGACAAAATTGTCGATCTCTTTAATCTCTGGATTAAAAATATGGTTCATTCTTTTGTAAATGTACCTTATCGTTTTCTCTTTCCCTTGGTAATTTTTCATTTCTGGAATTCCACCCAATGCAGCGCAATTTCCAACAGCCACCAAAATTTTTGATTCTTCCCTAATTTTCTTTAATAAATCTATCTCTTCTTTTTTTATCGGAAGCCCCTCAACAAATGAAACATCAATTTCAACTTTTCCTTTTGGAAAAGGTATTTCCTCAATTAATGAAAAATCGATCAAATCGACTTTCATCAAAAAATCGAAAAATTTCTCTCCCAAATCCAGCAAAACAAACTGGCAACCTTCGCAAGAAGTTAAAGAAAAAAATGCAACTTTTGGTTTTCTCATTAGTTTATTTTTTCACTTTTTCAAATAATTTGCAATTTCGATCGACAATTGAGTGTATTTTTTCAAATTTTCCAAATCTTTTTTTGTTAATTTTTCCAATGCCAAATCCCAATGAAAAGAAACAATATCCCCTACCTTAACTTTTGGCAAAATACTTTTGAACCAAAAAATTCTTCTTTTTGTTGGTTTCCCCAAAAACCATTTTCTTTCTTTCAAAAGCGGCTGATACCCCACTATCAAATTTGCAATTTGCATTTTGCAATCTTCAATTTTTAAAATTTTTCCCCAAGAAATTTTGCAAAGATCTTTCATTCCCTCTGTCATTATCAAATCTCTCCTCATTGGTCCTACAACCAAAACATGGAAAGAATGATGCGCCCTTGAATTTTCTGGCAATTTTTCTGCCAACTTTGGCTTTTTTAAATTTTTTGCTACCATCTCTCTCAATTTTGAAATTCTCACTTTTTCTAAAAGTTCGTTTCCAATCCAATAAGCCCTAACTACTTTTTCATCAAAATGATTTGAGATTTTGTTCTCTTTTGCGATCAATCTGTAATAAAAAAGCGATCCCTCAAAAGTTTCCAAAATTTCTTTTATGTTTGCTACTTTTTCTCCTTTTAAAAAATCCAAAATTTCATGAGACGATTCCTCCCCCATTCCACAAAGCCCAAACCTTCCGGGAGGAAAACTGTAGAGAGCTGCGATTTTAAGCCCTTGCATAGATTAGAGATTTGAGGTTTTCCAAAATCTTTTTTATGCCAAAAATTGTCACAATTCCGATCAAAATTAAGATTCCAGAAATTATTTCTTGTGAAGGAATCTTTGCCCCTGAAATTAAATTTAAAGCTGTAGTTATTGGAGAGCCCAAAAGCAAAATCGCAGTGGCTTTTGAAACTGGAATGTACTTTAAGCCAGAATACCAAGTTAGAACATAAAAGAGCAAAATTATTCCTGTTATTAAAACCCAAATTATTTGTTTTGAGTTTAACACAAAAATTTGAGATGCTTGATTAGTAAATATCAAATAAATCAGAATAAAAATTGAACCAAAAAACATTCTTCCAAAGGCAACTGCTTTTCCATCTAAATTTGAAGTGGATAGTAAATATTTTGAAAGAATATTTTCGATCGCCCAAAAAATCGTGGCAATTAAAATCAAAAGGTTTCCCCTGTCTGGCGAAAATGAAAATTTTTTCAGCAAAAGGGCGTTGGCAAATAACAAAATTAAAGCGCCAAAAAGAAATTTCTGATCAATTTTCTCTTTTAAAAATAAAGTTGCTAAAATTGCAACCCACAAAAACATCGTTTTGTGAATGAAAGATCCTTCAGCAGATGATGTTATTTTTAGTCCCTTGAAAAATAACAAAAACGGAATCGAACCTCCGACTAAACCAATTAAAGCAAGCAAAATCCACTCTCTTTTTTTAATGCTTTTGATTTTCTTTGAATCAAAAATTAACAAAATCGATCCTAAAATTAAAGCAACTAGAGAAACTCTCAAGAAAGTATAAATTTCAGAGCTTTTGAAAACCCCAACTCCAAATTTGTTGATGAAAATCGAAAAACCAGAAATTATTGCTGTAAGTGTGACCAACAAATATCCCTTATTCATGTTTTATTTTTTCTTTTATTTCTCTTGCGATTTTTTCCATTTCTATTTTCTCAATTTTGCGAATTAAAGACAAATCAATCAAGGCTCCATGACCATCTTCTGGAAATCTTGGAACTAAATGAATGTGGGCATGGGGAACTTCTTCGCCAATGATGAAAGAAACAACAAAATCTGTTTTCATTGCCTTTTTGATTGCGTTGGCAATTTTCCCAACCACTTCAAAATATTCTCCCAAATATGGCACATCCCAAACCCATCTAAAGTGCTCTTTTGGGATTACTAAAGTGTGGCCAGGGTTCCTTGGATTAATATCTAAAAATGCTAAAAATTTCTCGTCTTCATAAATTTCAAAACAAGGGATTTCTTTTTTTGCTATCTTGCAAAAAACGCAATTTTCCATATTATAAAGATTATACCAAAAATTGATACAATAAAAAATGAAATTGGGAAAACATATAAAATGGCTAAAGAGACTAGTTGAGAGAGAAAGGGAGGCAGAAATTGAAATAATGAAAAAGGAAATTAAGAGCCTTTCTGGAAAAGAAAGAGAAAGAGTTGGGAGGGCGATTTTGGGTTTAAAGGGGAAAGTAGTAGGAAGGGAATTTTCATTTAAGATAGTGAAATATGGAAGGGAAAAAGAAATTGAAACCGAAATTTCAGTTGGAGATTTGGTTTTGATTTCGAGAGGAAATCCCTTGAGAAGTGATTTGGTGGGAGTGGTTACTGAAAAGGGGAAAAGATATTTGTGCGTTGCTTTAGAAAAAACCCCAAGCTGGTCATTCTCTAATGTAAGGATCGATCTTTTTGCAAACGATATTACTTTTAGAAGACAAATTGAAAATTTGGAAAATTTAAAAGAAAGTGGAAGGTTGGCTTTAAAGTATAGTTTAGGGGGTCTTGAACCCTTGCCATCAAAAAAAGTTAATTTTTCTCCAATAGATAAAAACTTAAATCCTTCTCAAAAATTAGCGGTTTCCTTTTCTTTAGGAACTAAAGATTTCTTTTTAATCCAGGGTCCTTTTGGAACAGGAAAAACCAGAACCTTGGCTGAAATTGTTTTGCAATTGGTAAGGAAAGGAGAAAGAGTTTTGGTTAGTGCAGAAAGTAATGTTGCGGTTGATAATTTAGTGGAAAAATTAAGAGGGAAAGCAAAAATTGTAAGATTGGGGCATCCATCGAGAGTTGCAAAAAATTTAATCGATTCAACACTTTTTTATCAGGTTGAAAATTCAAAGAGCTACAAAAAAGTGAAAAAATTGAGAGATAAAGTTGAAGAATTGATTGAATTCAGAGATCAATTTTTAAAACCAACTCCACAAAGGAAAAGAGGATTAAGAGATGAAAAAATTTTAAAGTTGGCTGAAGCTAAAAGAACAAAAAGGGGAATAAAAATGGAAGATATTGAATCTATGGCTGAATGGATAAAAATTCAAAATCAAATCGCAAAGATAATCAAACAAATATCAAAAATTGAAGAGAAAATAGCTCAGAAAATTTTAGAAGAGGCTCAAGTGGTTTTGTGCACTAATTCTTCTGCTGCGCTCGAATTTTTAAGAGATTTTGAATTCGATAGTGCAGTGGTCGACGAAGCAACTCAGGCAACAATTCCCAGCATTTTAATTCCAATTTGTAAAGCAAAAAAATTTATTTTGGCAGGGGATCACAAACAATTGCCACCAACTGTTTTATCTGAAAAAGCAAGGGCGCTTTCTGAAACTTTGTTTGAAAAATTAATCCAAAGATATCCTGAAAAATCAGTTTTGCTCAATGTCCAATATAGAATGAATGAAATTTTGATGGAGTTTCCAAACAAAGAGTTCTACGAAGGAAAATTAAAAACTGATGAAGGCGTAAAAAATATTACTTTAAAAGATTTCAAAATAAAAATTCCAAAATTTGGAAATTTCTGGGACAAAATTTTAGATCCTAAAAATGTCATTTGTTTTTTGGATACATCGAAATCGGAAAGAAAATTTGAAAGAATAAGGGCTGAATCTACTTCAAAAGAAAATCCTTTTGAGGTAGAAATTGTAAAATCAATTTTGGAAAAAATGTTTGAGGCAGGAATTAAAAAAGAATGGGTTGGAGTTATTACTCCTTATGATGATCAGTTAGACCTTTTAAGGAGGGCTTTGGGGGAATTGGTCGAAATAAACACAGTCGATGGCTTCCAAGGAAGAGAAAAGGAAATAATTTTGATTTCTTTTGTCAGAAGCAACAAAGAGAAAATTTTAGGATTTTTGAGTGATTTAAGAAGGTTAAATACAGCAATTACTCGAGCGAAAAGAAAACTAATTTGCGTTGGAGATAGTGAAACTCTAAAAATTCACACTGTTTATGCAAGATTCATTGAATTTATTAGAGAAAAGGGAGTTTTAGTGATTTTGTGATCTACTTTATAAAAGCGATTGCACAATACCCAACGACTTGCGATTTTTCTCCGTAAATTGTATCACCAGAATTTTGATACTTCAACAATTTCGCATTCCCTTTTAAATTTTTTGAGATCTCCAAAATTGTCTTTATCGCATCTTGGGCGCAGGCAAAAGTATCAACATCTGGAAAAAGTTTTTTTAGGGTTTCAATTTTCTCTTTAAATTTTTCAGGATCTGAAGATAAAATTCCTTCAATCGTTCTTTTGTCTACCTCTTGGGCAACCTCGTAAGGTGGATAATGCGAAAGATCGCTTGATGCTACAACCAAAATTTTTTTCTTTTCCATCGATTTTAAAATAGCTTTTGCAAGTTCTTTCCAGTCTTTATCTTCAGAACCAAAAATTAAGGGTAAAATCTTAAAATTCTTTAAAACTTTTTGCAAAAATGGGATTTGAACTTCTAAAGAGTGTTCGAATAAATGGGCAGAGTCTTTAACAAGAAATCTTTTTGAAAAATTCAAAATTTCTTTTGCCAATTCCTCATCAACTTTCACTCTTCCCAAAGGAGTTTCCCATTCTCCCCTATCCCAAACTGAAACTCCATCAAAATATTCATAATGGGAATCTCCGATTAAAACTACGGTTTCAAAATTTTTTCTTTCAATTGCTTTGTATGAATATGCTGCAACAGGGCCAGAGAAAACATAACCTGCATGGGGAACCAAAATTCCAAAAATTTCACCCTCAATTTTAGGAACTTTGGCACCTTTCAAAAATTCATCTATCATTTGGCTGAGTTCCTCTCTTTCTCCTGGATAAAATTGCCCTGCCACTGCCGGAAACCTTAATTTTTCTTTTTGATCTATCATTTTAGGAATGTTTCTGCGATAAAAATTAAAAGCTCAATTAAGATTAAAATAATGATTATCAATTCTAAGAAATGACCTCTTTGCGTGGAAATGAAATCTAACAAAAGCTTATTGTGATCTGCTAAGAATCTGATTTTTTCGTTTAAAATATCGAACCTATCCCCCAATTCAAATTCATAAAATAGTTTATTGTAAAGCCTTTCAAGTTCTGCTCTTTCCCAAGTAGTTTCTGGCTTATCAAAGAGTGATAAATGGGAAATTGTGCGTTGTCTTACGGCTAGAATGTCTCCTATTTCTCTCAGTAATTCTTTTTCTCTCAGGGTTGTTATTCTTCCCGATTTTAAAATGCCAATTAGCCTTTCCAATTCAGCGACTCTTTGTTCTATTTCTTTTTCAAACCTTTCCAAAGCAACTGATTGAGAAATAACAAAAGAAATTACCTGAACTTTTTCTTTATCGATTTTTGTTAAGTATACTTTTCCAAACTTCACATCTTCTATTTCTTTTCCAGTAAAAACTTTAAGTGTTTCAAAATAAATACAATTTTTATCAAATCCTTCAATAAATGGGGAAATTTCTTGGATGAATTCTTCCCTCAATTTTTTTGGAACATTCCAAAAAGTTACCACTCCAAATTTTGTTAAGACTGCGTATTGACCCAATGCCAATTTCAAAACAATTGGTTGCTCTCGAGTGATGTATGGATACTTTTTAAGATTTTCTTGAAGTTTCTTCAGATCTATTTTTTCTCCCAAATAGCAACTGAAAATGGAAAAACTTTTCTTCAATTTTCTCAGAGGAGGTTTTTTTATTTGTTCTTCCATCATCTTATATTATTTCACTTTCCAAGAAAATAAAAAAGCCCCACAAGGAAAGGGCTTTAAACTTTCGATAATCCTATAAAGAATTCAAATCTTGATCGATTTCTTTAAATTCGCCTTCCAAATCTAAAATTCCAATTCCTTCTAACTCTTGGTTGATGGCTGCTGTAGAATCTTCTTTTGGTGTTACTTTTTCTACTGGCTTTGGAGGAGGTGAAGTTGGAACTGGTCTAACAATACTTTTCCTTGCCCAATACCAAACTCCAGCCAAAACAACGATAACCACTATTGCCAGAACGATCGGAACAATTGAACTCTTTTTTGTTTCAGTTTTTTGTTCCATGTTTTTATTGAGTTGGTTGGGTCGTTGTCTCTGTTGTCGTTGGCACTTCTAACTCATCAACTTTTGGAATTTGAGCCAATGCAACGGCAGCTTGCCTAACTGCGTCTCTGGCATCCTTGACCAATTTTTCAACTGCTTTCAAGTCATCGTGAAGCTGTTGTCTTAGCTTTCCAACATCTAATTTTAATTTTTCTTCAGTAGTAATTTCTGGTGGCTGGTAAACCTTTTCTGCCTGAGCTTTCACTGCTTCTCTTGCTTTTTCGATAGCCTCATGAGCTTTTTCAATTGCCTCTTTTACTTTACTTACATCTCTTCCATTAAGTTCTGCTTTTGCCGTCCTGCTTTCAATCCTTTCTAAAACTTTTTCTAAATGATCCAAAACATCCATATAATGATCTGTCATTCTTTCATTTAAAGCATTGATTCTGTCATAAATTCTTTCTACAATGGCTCTTTTTCTTTCGCTGATTCTTTCTCTTAATTTTGTCTTCAATTGTTCTTTTAGAGCTTCAATTTTTGCCTTCATTTCCTCTCTTTTTTCTTGAATTTGTTTTCTATACTCCGCTCGAATTTGTTCAATCTGTCTTTGTATCTCTTCCCTATTTTGCTGGAATTCTTGGGTAGAAATTCTAGGTCTTTCTTTTATTCTTTCTAACAATCTCGGAGTAGTTGTTTGTGCAAAAGCAACAATCCACCCCCCTAAAATCGCAACAGATATTAGAGCGAAAACAGCTTTTTTCATGAAGACCCAAAAATTTACTCGACCTTTATATTTTTATTTTAATTCTATTCAATGCAACAATCAATGATTTTTTTAACAATTTCTTTTAATTTTCCAAAAAATCCGGATTTTTCTTTATCATGAACATTCAATTGATTTTCTTCAATTTTTTTAACTTCACCAATATCGATCAATTTTAAATTCAATCCCCAAAACAAACTCCATAAATCGTAGGCTTTTGAGAAAAGATTTTTTGCCTCCTCTTTTTTTCCCTCTTGACAGTACTTTGTTCCAACCTCGATTAATCTCATTGAGGCTGCCAATAAATGCTTCGAGATACACCATAATTCAGAGCCAGGTTCAACATCCTTTACCAACTTTTCCAAAAGTTCCTTTCTCATTTGCCTTGTTTGATTCAATAAATCAAAATATTTTTCATTCCCAGTTTTTGCTCCAGAAAAGAAAAAGTGTTCTTCGATCGAAATCAAATTCATTATTGCCACAGATAAATCCTCATCGGAAGACAGATCCAATTTTCCTTTTTTACTTTCCTCGACTTTTTTCAACAATTCTTCAATTTTTAACTTTGTTTCTTCCATATTTAGCAAATTCGCCAAAAGATTAAACTTAAAATTATTAAAAACAAAACTGGGATTAAGACCTTTTGAAATTTAAAATAAGCCTTGCCTTGATTTTTCTTTCTTAAATAGTTTTCAAGTAAAATTGAAAGCAAAAACATAAGACTTCCAGCAAAAATCCCAAAAATTAGTTTATCGATCCCTAAAAATTTGTTTTGCGGATGACCAATGATTCCAATTTTCATTAAAGGAAAAATTGTAAGCCCATACCAAAAAATAAAAACTAGGGGTTTTCTAAACAAAAACTTAATTTTCCTTTTATTCAACCACTCAATCGTCCACAAAAATAATGAAAAAAGCAAAGCTCCAATCCAGCTTCCTGAAATTAAATCATCGATTCCCAAATACCTACAAAGCCCAACCCCTCCAGCAATTGCAATTGTACAAACAGGACAAATTGCCATAATTTATAAATTTAATTTTTCTTTAAAGAAATTAATTATTGGCTCATCTCCAACAATACATCTTTGATTTTCTCCATCCCACAAAAAAGGAACTCCAATTTCATTTTCTTTAATGCCACACTTTTTCGCAACCTCTATCAATTTTTTTGCGTTATCTCTATTAAAATACACCTCTTTCTCTTCAAACGCAATTTTCTCTTTAATTTTATTTTCTCTTATAAATTCCTCAACCTTTGCACAATGAGGACATCCAATTCCGTAAAACAAAACAATTCCTTTTGAATTTTGAGAAGAATTTTTTCCCTTCAGAAAATAAAAGCCGATACCTAGAACAATAAAAATTCCTAGAAAAATCAAAAATGGAATTATTCTTCTCATAATTCAATTTATCACTTTTTGAGGATTGTTGAAATAATAAAAAATAAAAAACTCACAATAATAATCATTGGACCAGCCGGAAGATTTGTTTTTTGAAAAAGAAAGATTCCAAAAATTGCAGAAATAATTCCAAAAATAGAAGAAAGAAATCTAAAAGTTTTTAAATTTTTGCTTAAATTTCTGGCAGATGCTGCGGGTAATGCGGTCAAACCAGCAACTAACAATCCACCGACAAATTTTACTCCCAGAGCAACGATTGCTGAAATTGAAAGAATGTAGAGAAATTGGTATTTTTTCAAATCGATTTTTTCTGTTTTAGCCAAATCCTCTGAAATTGAAATCAAAGTTAATTTTGGATAAATTTTTTGTATCAAAAAGAAAATAAAAATGGAAATTAAAACAATAATCAAGCTTTTTACTTTTCCAATTTTTGAAATATCTCCAACTAATGCCTCTTCAATTTCATGTTCTGATAAAAATAAAAAAGTAATTGCCAAAGAAACAGTAAATAAAATGGCAATGATTGTTTCAGTTGGCAATTTTGTCTTTTGCTCAAAAAACCAAATTAAAATTGCGCCAAAAAATAAAAACAAAAAGGCGCCCAAAGAAATGTCTTTCCCAAAAATCAAAGCTAAAGCAACACCTGGCAATGCCAAATGGGATAAAGGATCAACGACAATCGTCATTTTTCTTGAAAGCATCAAAGAACCTAAATATCCTGCAACTCCTCCAACGAATATTCCAGAAATTAAAATTTCAAAGAAATTAGTGACCATGATAGTGCTCGTAAAATTTTATTTCTTGGCCGTAAAGCTTTAATAAAGATTCTGGAGTGATAACTTCTTTTGGTTTTCCTTGGCAAATTGGGCATTTGTTCAAGCAAATAACATAATCTGAAAATTTGAAAACAACGCTCAAATCGTGAGTGACCAAAATTATTGTTAAATTTTTTTCTTTTTTCAATCTTTCTAAAAGCTGATAAATTGTTTCCTCACCAGAAATATCAATTCCAGTCGTTGGCTCATCAAACAATAAAACATCAGGATTTCCGATTAATGCCCAGGCAACCAAAATCCTTTGATATTGACCAGAAGAAAGTTCGCCCAAATTTTTCTTCAAAAAACTTTCATCAAAACCGACCAATTTTAAAACTTCCTCAATTTCCTTTTCGTTTTTTGTTTTCAATTTGAAAAATTCCTCAACCGAAATCGGAAAATCTTTAACAAAAGGAACTCTTTGTGGAACATAACCAATTTTTATTCCCTTTGCCCACTCAATTTTCCCTTGATAGGGAAAAATCCCAAGCAAAGTTTTCAATAGTACCGTCTTCCCTGCCCCATTCGGCCCCAAAATCGTCAAAACTTCTCCCCTTTTTACCTCAAAAGATAAATTGCAAATGATCAGCTCATCATCGAGTTTCACATTCAATTTTTCTACTTTTAAAATTGTTTCCATAATTTATCTAACTACACCTGGACAAGTTGAGCAAGTACCAAAACAACTTCCACCTTCTTTTCCAGAAGGTCCTTTTGGTCGCCATTCATTGCATTCTGCCCCACACTCTGGGCATTTTGCCACTAACTTCCAACAATGTCCAAAAACAGGGCTTTGCCACTCCTTCTTTTCCCCTTCTGCTTCAAAAATTTTATCACATTTTGGACAATAAAATTTCTCCATTATTTAAGGTTTTGAAATTTTTATTGCCTTTCCTTGAATCAATGCCTCGGCAACTTTTTTTCTGGCAGAGGTTAAAATTCGACAAAGGGTGGCTTGAGAAATTTTCATTCTCTTTGCTGCTTCAATTTGATCTAATCCTTCCAAATCACAAAGCCTTAAGGCCTCAATTTCATCCAAAGACAATTCAACCTCATCTAACATTGAAAGAGGAATGGCTCTTGGTTTAAAATAAACTGCTTTTGGATCAAATTGTATTCTCCTTGGTTTAATTGGCCTTACCATTCTCTTTTTAAATGAATTTTGCAATTTGGGCAGATTAAACTTGAGCAAGGAACGCCGGGTTGATGTTCAACTCTATAGCTACATTTTGGACAAACGCAATAACCCCCTGGTCCTCTTCCTCTAAATCTTCCTCTCCTTCTCCAACCAAATCCTCTTCCAAAACTTCTCCCAAATCCTAAAATTCCAGAAGCTGGTTTATAAAATCCTGTCTCAACTTCGTGACTTTTAATTTGAATTGCAACATAAACTAAATTTTTAATTTCTTTCATCAATCTTTCCCTCAAACTTTCTGAAACTTTGGTTGCATCCTCAACATTCAAATTCTTTGACAAATTTATTTCCAAATTGGCAGTAAAAACAGAACCTTTCTTTTGAGTTTTTAAATCTGAAATTTCAATCCCCTGAGATTTGGCAATTTCTTTTATTTTTTCTTCAACTTCAGGAGGAGCAGACACATCGAGCAAAGAATCGATTGCCTCTTTTCCAATTGAGAAAGATTCCTTAACGATATAAAGACCAATTAAAAAAGCTAAAACTGAATCTGTATAAATCCAGTATTTATTCAAAATCAAAC
>Ga0078972_1006287_pt1 | contig 28480 bp, 37 predicted proteins | sample YelNatPaOPGAMG01_FD_67568 | JGI IMG/M metagenome (GOLD analysis project Ga0078972, IMG submission 67568) | Hot spring thermophilic microbial communities from Obsidian Pool, Yellowstone National Park, USA - OP-RAMG-01 (SPADES assembly) (version 2) | ecosystem: Environmental > Aquatic > Thermal... | reverse complement strand
CTCCGTCTCGCTCGTGGCGGACTCGATCTACGACCAAGTAGTGCCTGAGATCTACACGGACTCGGCCATGCCCGTGAACGCCAAGATCGCCATGGGCCGGGATGAGAGCGACTTCTATGCCGCGGTCGGTATCGTCGGCGAGGGACCGCTCGGTGCCTACGGCACAGGGCATAAACTTGATGGGCAATATCATCATGGCTATCCCGGCTCGCTCGGCCTACTCGAAAACCTCGGCCCCGACCCCAACCCCACGCCCTTCGGCTTCGACACCGACGCGCCCGTGATTACCGAACGGGCCGCTGGCACGGCCTTCGTCATGCTCCGCCGCTCGGACGCCAAGGGCCTGCAACTCTCGAAGCTGTCTGAGCACGAGATGCAAGTCATCGTCGCCCACGGTCTCGGCGGATGGGTGTGGAGCGCCCCCGGCAGCCGCTACTGGCAACCCGCGCTCACCAATCCCATCTGGATCGCCGTGAACATGCTCCTGCGGGCGCGTGGCATCCGGATGGGCGCAAATGCGACGCCCGAGCAACTCGGCTATGCCGAGACACTCTTCGACATCGATGCAGCCGTAGCCGCCGCTGCGATCTGCGACGAGCAAGTTCCGAAGCTCGTCGGCTCTGGCTACGAGGCCCAGTTCAAGTTCCGCGGCATCCTACAGGAGGAGAAACCGCTGCGCGACTGGCTCCAGGAAGTGCTCATGAACTGCCTGGGCTACTACACCTTCGCCAATGGCAAGCTGAAACTCGGCGTGCGCGTGAACTCCTCGGCGGTGGAGGCTTTCACCGAGGGCAACATCCTGTTCGGCAGCCTCCAGCTCGCGCCACTGAAGCCCTCGTTCAACCACCTCACCGCCAACTTCGCAGACGAGGATTTCGAGTTCGTGAACAACTCGATCTCCCTCTACGACGCGGACCATGCCGAGCTGCTGGGCGGCGGTGCTGGACCGCTATACCTGAAGTCCACCGTCAACCTTTCCGGCACGGCCTCGAAGTCCCAGGCGGCGCGCATCATCACAACGCGCCTGCGCGAGGAGCTCGGCGGCACCACAGCAGAGGAGTGGAAAGCTGCGCGGCAGATCGCCTTCAAGACGACCGTCCTCGCGCTCAACACTGAGCCTGGCATGGTCTGCTCGATGACGCATCCCGACATGCCCGGCGGCACAGGTGAGTTCCGCGTCACCGGGTGGCGGCTTAACAATGACTATTCGATCGATATCCAGGCTCGCACGACCACTGACTCGATGTACGACGTGCTCCTCGGCCCCAAGCCTGCGGACGTGCCTGCCCCGCCGCCAGCGGAGGAAGAGCCTCAGACTCTCGTTCCTAGCGACGTCGTGCCGATCAACGGCCAGCCATTCCTGACGCAGGTCTCCCAGACAGACCTCGACACGACGATCCAAATCACCTACGATCCTCCAGACCCGATCGGCGTGTTCGCCGCGGTCAACGTCTACATCGTGCCGGCCGATGGCAAAGAGCGCTACCTAGGGCGCTTCGGCTACCTCGGCAATCCATCAGACCCAAGACCCGCCAGGTACGGCCAATGCACGGTGACGGCCCCGGGTCCTCTCGGCGCAGATGAGGATTGGGTGGTGTACGTCTGCCCTGCGTCGCGAGCCTATGACGTGCCGCTCGACAAGGTGAACAGCCCGCACGTCACGCTGCACATCCCACAGGTTGGAGGAGCGGCGATACCAGGGCCTCCGAATCCCGTGACGATCACGTCTGCGGTTCCGGTCTATACGCCTCTCGGCGTCGCCATCGAGGTAACCTATCAGCCGCCTTCACCGCTCAATGACTTCGCCGGCGTCCATGTCTTCGTCGAGGTCCCGGCGCGCACTGGCCAAGAAGCTGTAGCCGGGCAGATGATCGCGGGCCAGATTCGCGCGCACCCGGACGTGCCGCTGATTGATCGCGGGCGGTTTGCCTATCAGGGCGGAACGACGGTGCGGCTGCGGCTCGATTACATCGAGGCTCCACAGGAGGCGCAGCAGTGGCGCGTCTACCTGGTTAGCTATTCGAATCTGATCGAGCCTGAGCTCGTACCGTACGGGCAGGCATCCCCGACGCCGAACGTCGTCATCGACGTTTCGCCTACCACGGCGTTCGCGAAGTACGAGGAGTATGCGCCCAATCCGACGAACCCGACTGTAGCTCAGGTCGAGCGCGAATGGCGCAATGCGCAGTGGTATTGGCGCGTGACGATCACGTGGACCGATCCAATTTACGAGCAGAACAAGGCCCGTTTTGATCGCTTTGCAGGCGTCGACATGGTGCTGGAGTTTCCGTTTGCTGACGTCACCGGCAATCATGCGCGCTGGCGCGTCGCTGCAGGCGTGCAGCGATGGACGTCTGACTGGATGCTCGTCCCAGACCAGACGATGACCTGGACGGCCTGGCTCGTAGGCGTCGACGTCGACGGGCAAAGCAACTCAGTCCCGGAAAAGTACGTCAGTGGAGTCCCGTACGTCACGCCCTACGTACGCTGGACGGTCTCCGCGCCGGACGCCGTAGCACCAGTGACCGACGTCTCCGGTTACCTATGGCAGGGGCAAAACGAGGACGGCATAAGTGTCTACGGCTTCGGAGGCGATTTTACCGAGCCACAAGATGACCCGTCTTATGCGGGCTGCACGATCTATGCTCGGTATCAGCGCCCAGATGGCTCATGGTTCACGAGCGCTGCTCTTGCGATCATCGCGCGCGGCGGCGTGACTGAATGGAAAACCGAGGGATGGCCGCTCACCGAGTATCACGACTGGGAACTGCGCTACTGCTCCTACGACGCGAACAACCACGAGACGCCGATTGATCAAGCGCCGCGGTATCCGACCAACCCATCTGAGTGGCTAACCTCGTCGCCCACCACCGGAGGCCTGAAAGCGGACCGCATCACTGGTCGAATCAAGACGGCACAGATCGAAGATGGGGCCATCACTGAGAACAAGATCATCAACGGCGCAATCTCCGAGCTGAAAATCGCTGCGGGTGCGGTGACAGCCCAGAAGTTGGCTGATTTAGCGGTCGAGGCCGCGAAGTTGGCGGACTCGTCGGTCACAGCCACCAAGATAGCTAACGCCGCTGTAGGGAGCGCCGCTATTGCGGCCCTGGCAGTAGGCACGGCGCATATACAGGATCTTGCCGTGACCAATGCCAAGATCGCAAGTCTGGCGGTGGACACGGCTAAGATCGCCGATCTTGCCGTCACAAACGCCAAGATCGCGAACTTGGCTGTCGATGACGCCAAGATCGCCAACCTGAGTGCGAGCAAGGTCAACACCGGGTCGCTGAACGTCGGCGGCCCGGGCATGGTCGGGGAGATCATCGTCCGTAACGGGTCGTCGCAGCAAATAGGCTGGATTGGTACGGAAGGTGGGTACAGCGGAGGATGGCTCAAGAGCCTGTGGGTCGGCGGGTCGGGGCCTTCCGACGCGCCGCTGTATACCAATTCCGCGGGCAACGTCACGCTGAAGGTGGCGAACTCGAGCATCCAGGTGCAGCTGGACCCGAACGACAGCTATCCATTCCGCGTATTCGAGCCATCGAGTCCCGCCAATGAGGTCCGAATTACCACGACGGGCGTCTATCTCGGTGGATACTATGGCCTTTTGCCTCCTAGCGTCTCGATGGCGCGATCCTCATCTTCGGCGTACGTGTTGATCTCGGGAGGCGCTTTCAAGGCCGCGCGTCTGTCAGTGGACGAGTCGTCAAGCTATGCGGAGGGCTATGTCGGCATCAGTGACCTAGCTCGATACGTGCAGATCTATATCGACCGCTACAGCACGTCGGAGTTGCGCTTGGTCAATACCGGCCTAGTCGTCGATGGCTACGCCGGGCTCACGACTACGGTGGATTATGCTAAGCCCGGCGGCGGCTCTGGCACGATGACCTTCCGGCGTGGCGTGCTGACGGGGGTGACGTGATCGGCATACTGCTAGCTGCCTCGGTGCTTTCGGCTGCGACCAATTTCAGCGCTGACATCCTCGGAGAACCAGACACACGACCCGATACCTGGGGCCGTGCAGGCGTAGCAGAGTGGAAAATGCGCTTCAATCCGCCGGCGGGCTATCGCGTGCGGATTCTCAGGGTATACGGCGATTTTCTGGTTTGGCCGAAGGGGAAGGTCGAGCCGGGCAAGTTCGCCGGTGCGCTCTTTGGTCTGATGACCACAGCGCGCGAAGGCTCATCGCGCGTCTGGCCAGCCGCCGACAACACGATGCTCTACGTCCAGGTCGCTACTGGTGGACAGCCATCCCGGGCGGCATTCGATCACGATGTATCGGCGGGCGGCCTACTGGAGGCTGATCATCAACTCGTTGTGCGCGTCGCGGTCTGGCTCAACGATACGGAGCGAGAGATCCATTGCGAGCCGACGTTCGTGGTGGTCTATAAATTTGAGGAGGATAGATGCCCTGGCCAGTAACTCTTTCAGACGGTCAACCGGTCACCACATCCTGGCTGAATTCAGTTGCGCAAGCTCCGGCCTCATGGCAGGGGCTCGTCAATGCGAACAACAACAGCCTGACCAATGCAAACTCGGTGTCGTGCCAGACGCTACTTGCCACGTTGGCCACCATCACGCCCGCGCAGGACGGCTATGCGGCGATCCAGCTTCGGAGCCCGTCCAATAACGCCAAGATGTTCTCTGTGTGGGTGGAGTCTGCCGCGAACTCGTGCACCGTAGGCTACTGGACCGGCTCGCAGTTTGGGAACATGTACCTGCAAGGCACGGTGCTCTGTCCCTACAGGGTCGGCATCGGCACGGACACGCCGACGGCCAAACTGACGGTCGTGCCGGACGGCGACGGCCAAACTGGGATTCGCGTACAGGCTGCGTCCACATCTAGCAACTACCTTGCGATCAAGCCGGAGTCGTCCTCCGCAACCTGCTCTATTGAGTACTGGGCGGGAGCGGGAATCGGAAATCTGTATCTGGGGGCCAACTCGGTCTGGTGTGATCATCAGATCGGAGCGATGACGCTGCGATCAGGCGGAGACGTCATTCTGAACAACATCCCGACGTCCAACCCCGGCGCGGGCACGAAGAAGGTGTGGGCGGACCCGGCGGACGGCTACCGGCTGAAATTGGCTTACTGAGGAGACATTATGGATACCATCGAGATTACCCTGAAGCACGCTGGGCAGCAGTACGACTGGACGATTCCCGCCGAGGCGGTCGATTCGCTGACCAGCTACATGCAGGCCCAGGTCGAGGCAGCGATTGTTCCGGTCGATGCGGGCGGCACACAGCAATGGACGGCGGTCCAGAGGACAAAATACGGCAGCGTGGCCGAGATGATCGTCCAGCGGGTCATCGACAGCCTGATCGAGCCCGCCCTGGAGCAGTTCCCGCCGCCGACGATCGCGCGATTGAAGCAGCAAGCGGAGGCCTCGGCGCAGGCGGTCATGGAGGCGAAAAAGGCCGTTGCCGCACAGATCGCGCACGCTAAGGGGGCGAAATGAGCGAGATCCGGTACGAGCTTACGGCTGAAGAGCGGGAGTTTTTGGCGGGTTACCAGCGTCGGCTCCAGGAATTGATGAACGCTATCCAGCAGCAGTATATCGGGGCCCTTCAGACGCTGGTCTGGCTGAAGAAGCTGCCGCCATCGCCAAGCGGTTACCGCCTCAGCGACGACGGCGCCGCCTTGGTGGGCGAAGGTACGCCCGATGAAACGGGCGCGGAAGGAACGGGCGGGAGCTGACGTCCCGCCCTGGCGGACGCGGCTACTGGAGCCGCCGGAGCAGCCCGAGTTCGAAATTTCCCTCGAGCACGAGCCGCCCCAGCCGGCCCTTGTCGGACGGATCAATCCTCGGACTGCCCGGAGGCAGCACGAGGCGCACCACAAGCGCCTCGTCTCCCGGGGCCATGGAGACCATGACCCGATTCACCGGCACCGGCACGCCCAGCAGCTCGGTGGCAAACGCCGCCGTCTCCGTGTACCCGATTGTGGACATGAATGACCCCTTTTCGGCCCAGGCACGGGCCAGGGTAGGGTCGATCACCCGGTACTCGTAGGTGCCGGGTGCAGTGATCACTGCGCTGTTCAGAATGTACCTCATTGTTTCTCCTTTTTCTCTCCAGCGCCGTCAAGCGCGCGCCAGAGCAGTTCCTCGATCATGGCGCTGAGCGATCGCGCCCTGCGCCGCCACCGCTCGTCTTCCAGCCTGCGCTGGAGCCCCTTGGTGACGGTGATCGTGATGCGGGTTTTAGGCAGTTCCTTTTTCATAGACTCACCTTCGGTACCGCCAGAGGTTCGGGATATTCGAACCCTTCGACGGGGAACACAAATTCCCCATCGGGAGCCGGGTGGTCGATCCGTAGCGGGTCCTGCAGGACCCGCACGTCCACTTCGGTGGACAATGGGGAGGGGAACGCCATGCGTGTCCCGTAAAGCAGCAGATCTGGATATCCCCAGATCTGCTCGTTCAATCGTCCACACATGGACACGTGGACGCCGGCCACCGCATGGTGACGGGAGCCGTCTGGGTTCAGGGCCCAGTAGTGGGCCCAGTAGGCGGACGTAGACCCTTCCCGCCCGGTGTAGCCGAGCGGACGGATCTCGCGGGTTCCATAGCGCCACTCGGACGCTACGGTCACTCGGTACGCTCCGCCCTCGAAGCGCACCGACGCCACTCCCGCCGCCTCAAGCAGACGGGGGAGCAGCCACGCCTCCGGGGCGCATCCCCGGAGCGGGCGGACCGTGACCATGCCCTCATAGGGCCGGTTCAGTGCGACTTCCACTACACCATGACGGGGGTATTCCTCGCCGTCATGTTTGTGATGCCTAAATGATATCTGCATATTCCCTCCTAACGGCTAATCCTCTCGGCAGCAGACCGCAAGCTGCCGTCGTTCCGCTTCAGTGACCACAGCGTTAGCGCCACCCTTGCGGTAGCGCTTGAGTATCTCATGCGCCAGCGCGCGGTCCTTTGGATCTGGCCACGCTTCGGCGGTGTCCCATAGCTGCCCTGGGACCACCCAACCGCAATGCAACACATTGCGGTTGAGCCACGTGGCCTCGTCCTGATTCTTAACTCTCAACGGCTTCATATCTCCTCCTCCTGCGGTTTTCCGCGACACCCCGGTGGGGTGTTTCGTCCCGGGTCCGCTCCCGGGACTCATCAGGCGGCTAGGATCATCCAATCTGGACGATCCTCTTGGTCTCTGTGTCGTACCATCCGTGCCGGCGTCTGAGCCCGCCGGATGCCAAGCACAGCAGGTCGAAGTACCGGATTCGCTCATCTGGTACTTCCTCGTTCGCCATGTAAGGCAGTACAAGACCGTAGCTCTCACCAAGAGAGCACGATCCGTAGATGGCCTCGCATTTGGCACACCTATAGACCATCGGGTACCTGTCGATGATCGTCTCCAGATGGCTGCCGCAAGCAGGGCAGCCCTCTTCTCGTCTGATCCGCTTCTCTGTGCTCTTCATATTTTCATATTATCATACTGTGTGCGCGTGTCAAGCGTTTTTTCAATTATTGAGAAATTTTAATGTTTGCCAAGATTGCCATCCATCCGCTTGTCCTGAGCAGCTAAGTCACGCCTTATCAGTTCATTGCAGTATGCTCCGAAGCTACTGAAGCCTAAGATCCTCATACGCCTTCGGGCCTTCTCCAGCAGATCGGTGTCGATCCATACTGACTGCTTTGTCGTCATAATATGGCTTTCGTTTCCATCCATTTGCATCCCCCTTTGCGTAATTCCGCTTGACAACGCTGCGGAATTGCGCTATAGATAACTTATGCATCACACTATGAGACTAACAAAAATACGGCGCACATTGCTCAGAAATCGAGGCGAGCTGCGCCGGCTGGCGGCTGCACTGGGCATAACGCCCACTACGGTTTCTCAGGTGCTCCGTGGCCGAGCCGTCTCCCGGCGCGTCCTAGAGGCCGCTGCGGAGCGGGCCGCTGAGCTTGCCGCGCAGCCGACCTCCCGGAGCGGTCGATGATCCGCGAGGAATGGCTCGCCGAGCGCCGCACGGGCATCGGCGGCTCCGATATCGCCGCCGTGCTCGGGCTCAGCCCGTGGCGCAGCCCACTCGACGTCTACCGTGACAAGGTGGACGGACAGGAGCAGCCCCTCACCGAAGCGATGCGCTGGGGGCTGCTCCTGGAGGACCTCATTGCGCGCGAGTACGCCTATCGCGCGCAGGTGACCATCCAGCGCGTCAATTCCCTGCTGCGATCACCCGGTCGGGATTGGGCTATTGCCTCTCTCGACCGGGCGATCCTCTCTCCTGGCAAGCACGCCCGGGTCCACCGCGGCCAGCTTAAAGGGGCAGACGGCATCCTCGAGGTGAAGGCCGTTAACGCCTTCAGCGCTGACGCTTGGGGTCGCGACGACGACCCCGACGCGGTACCCGTACACTATGCCGCTCAGTGCATGTGGTACCTGGGCGTCACGGGCCTGCCGTGGTGTGACGTGGCGGCGTTGATCGGCGGTCAGCATCTCGTCATCAAGCGCATCGAGCGTGACGAGGAGACGATCGCCGCGATGTTTGAGCGCGCCGAGCGTTTCTGGTTCGACCACGTCCTCGCCCGCATCCCGCCCCCACCGCAGACCGCCGATGAAGCGGCCAAAGCATGGCCCACCGACAACGGCGAAACCCTCGAAGCGGACGAGTCCCTCCTCGAAGCTTACAACCAGGCCCGCGCGGCGAAGGTCCGCATCGCCGAGGCGGAGCGCGAGTACGACGCCGCCGTGGAGCGCATCAAGCTCGCGCTCGGCGAGCGGTCAGCACTAACGCTGGACGGTAGACCAATCGTGACGTGGAAGGCCACGGCTCCACGTGAAAAGATCGACTATCAAGCGGTGATCTCAGAAGCCGCCGTGCCGGCGGAGATCATTGCCAAACATACAATCCTTCAGCCCGGCGTTCGCCGGTTCATCATCAAGGAGACAAAATGAGTGCATCGCTAAAGGCCGCCGTAACTGGCGGCTCTCAATTGCAGCGACGTGGGAACGATCTCGCGTCGCTGTTGAACGACCCGAAGGTCAAACAACAGATGGCTCTCGCCCTACCGAAGCACGTCACGGCAGACAGGCTAGCCCGCGTGGCGCTGACGGAGGTTCGGCGTAACCCTGTGCTGTCCCGCTGCGATCAGCATAGCTTTCTGGGCGCGATCATGACTTGCGCCCAGCTCGGGCTTGAGCCAGGAGGGCCGCTAGGTCACGCCTGGCTGGTTCCGTTTGAGAACCGGAAAGCGGGCCGCACCGAGGTGCAGTTCATTCTCGGATACCGCGGCATGATCGACCTTGCGCGGCGCTCCGGGCAGATCCAGAGCATCGAGGCGCGGGCGGTGTACGAGGGAGACCAGTTCAGCGTGAAATTCGGTCTGGATAGCGATCTCACACACGCGCCCGATTTTGACAACCCGAATCGGACGCTCCCGGACAAGCTACGGTTCGTCTACGCCGTCGCTAAGCTCAAGGACGGCGGCGTGCAATTCGAGGTCATGAGCCGCCGCGAGATCGAAGCGGCGCGCGCGCAGAGCAAGGCCGCGGCGAACGGACCGTGGCAAACTCACTATGAGCAGATGGCCCGCAAGACCGTGGTCCGACGGCTGTTCAAATTCCTGCCGGTCTCCATTGAGCTCGCCCGGGCGATCGAGCAGGACGAGCGGGCCGATCTCGGTCTGCCGCAAGACAATCCGCTGAGCGCGGACGAGCCCATCGACGTGGAGGCGATTGCGGCGCCGTCGGACCTGGAGCAGATCGAGCCCCAGCCGGGCGCGGACGCCGGCGGAGAGGAGGGACGATGAACCGGCAAGACCTGTTGTTCCTTCGTCGCCATACCAACCACGTGATGCAGATCTCCCGCCTGCTCGATAACATCATCGACCAGCGATGGGATGGTGGCTACGATGCCGATGCGGTTCTGCGCATCGCTCAGAATTTCTCCGGCGCAATCGTCGAGTTGGCGCAATCCATGACCGTCGTGATAGCTAGGGCGGAACAATGCATCCGCGCCAGGGCTGAACGGGAGCAAGAACCAACTCCCGGGCCACAGCCCGCGGCTGAGATGCTCGACGCCGTTCCGCTCGACGGGGAGGACCCAAAGGAGGGGGCATGATCGCTCTGTCTGTCGCTACTCTAGCGCTCGTGGGCGCTGCCATCATCCATGTGGCGCACACCAAGCGATCGCTTGCCGAGCGGCTGGTGGACGCACTCTACCGCGCCCATGCCGTCACATACGCCGCGGCCCAGGCTGCCGACAGCGCTCTGTGCCGGTATCGCACAGCGCGGCGTGAGATCAGGAACCAGCATACGCCTATGTATGCGGAGGTGCGGCAATGAATCGCGAAGACCTGGAACGTGCCGTGCTGGATACCCTCGATGCGCTTGACGAGCTTGATCGCAGCAGGCAGGAGTTTATGAAAACGTACCGCGAGACGAGGGCGGACTATCTCGAGTGCCTGAAGCGGTATCGCCGCCAGCTCCGCGGTGAGGAGCGGCAGATGGAATTGGGGGAATAGCGATGTTCACGAGCGAAGACCTGGAGTTCCTCAGCCAACTCCGCATAAGCGCGGACGGAGACCGTTCCCTGTCCCGCACCCAAGCACGGATCGCCGCACTCCAGGAGCGCTGCGTGCGCTACGAGGAGGTAATCGAGGCCGCGCTGCGCTCCGAAGCGCGCTACAAGTCGCAGGCCGAACGGTGGAAGTTCGCGTTCTGGTCTGCGGTATCTTGCGGCGCAGCCTGGCTGATCCTGTCGGCGGCTGCGCGGCGCGGAGGTTGGTAATGGCGCCTATCAGAGTCGACATGGCACAGGAGCAGCGCGAGGCCCTGAGGCAGGCGCTCAACCGGCGTTTGGATCAGTGGTCCGAGTATCTGCGATGCACATGTATGCCATACCGCGGCGGAACGACCAATGCACCTCATTGGGACACGTGCCCATGGACTGGGTTCCTGAACGGCTTTCTTTCAGCCGCAGAAGCCGTGGGCGTGGACCCTAGATCGCTAGATACGTTTACACTGCGCCCGTGGCAGGAGGAGTGATGACGGTTCCGCAGATTATCTGGCAGGCTGCCGGCTCGCCTGAAATGCTCGGGCGCGAGACAGGGCTCTGCCGCGCGTGCGGGCTTTCTAGCCGCGGAATCTCGTTTTCCCGGTGGGTACGCCCCACCTTCACCGACTTCGACAAGCTCCTCCCAGGCGATATCATCTGCCACGCCTGCCAGTTCTGCTTTACGGACGCCAACGGGCTCCTAGCGCGACTTGTCGGCAAAGACAAGCCGCAGCGCATGAGAAACTATGCGCACTTCGTGGTCGATGGCGAATGGCTTCCATGCTCGCTGGGTGACAGGCGCAAGATCCTATCATGCTTGCTTAGAGAACCGCAGGTCGCGATCATCGCCATCAGCGGTCAGAAGCACCTTATCACGCGCGCGCGGCCTGGCTGGTGGCAAATCGAGGATCAATCCGCGCTCCCGTTCCCGGGTGCTCTTGTCGCGGCTATGCGGCCGATTGAGCGTCTCTATGCCGCAGGATTCTCGAAGTGCGAAATTGCCAGTGGCTCTTACTCCCAATCGCGCATTAAGAGATTTTGCCTTGATGAGCGGTTGGAATGTGAGCGCGAGATAAAGCCCCTTCGAGGGTCGCTGGAGTTCTATCTGGCTTTATTTCTGGCAACCAAGGAGCAGCGCAATGACGCTTGAGCAGTTGTCTCAGCAATTGGTTTATCCCTTATTCCGTGGGGTTCCGGACGCCTACAAGGTCAAATATCACAGGACCATTTGGCAGCAGTTGGAAGACAACATCAGAAGCGCCGCAAGATACTCGACGCTTAGCAAGTTCTTGGATAAGGTCTCCCAGCGGCTCGCCATCGAGATACGGAGCGAGGACAGGGCGACGGTCGCCTCCGTAGTAACGAGTGGAGAAGACAAACATCTGCTCAAAATGCTGCGGGAGGACGCGACCACGCTGGTTTTGCTGGCGCGAATCGCCAATGAGAAGCGACGACAGGAAATCGAGGAGAAACAGCTATGACGAACTATATTTGCCGCACCGCGGCCACCGCGATATCAAGCATTTCGCACAACGGCGGTCAATCGTTTGGCATCGACAATAAGCTCCGCCGCGAGAAGTTTGTTCAGCCGGACGGAGGCGTTGAAGAGGTGCCAGTCATAAGCGGCAATGCAATTCGTGGCATTATCCGCGATGTCGGAATGCTTCACATGTGCCGGACCCTTGGGACCTCGCTCCCGCTGCCCGCATTCCACTTCCTATTCAGCGGCGGATCGCTGACCAGCGATCCAACCAGGTCCATCGGAATAAATGAGGCACTGCGGCTCCGGCGATTGATTCCGCTTGCTAGTGTGTTCGGCGGGGCCGTCGGAAACACGATCCTGCCGGGCAAGCTGGACATCGGCAAACTTATCCCCGTTTGCGCGGAAACCAAGCACCTGCTGCCCGAGCATTTCGCCTCGATGCAGTGCGCCTCCATATCAGTGCACGAGTACCTCCAGGATGAGATGTACACGCGCAAGGAGGACTCTGGAGACCAGCACAAGAATGCGTCGCTCGCGCAGCCTTCAGTGGCAGCAGACGAGACGGCTCAGATGATGTACTACGTCGAGACATTCGCGGCCGGAACGACATTTTACTGGCAGATTGTTTTGCGCGACCCGTCAGACATGGAGTTCAGCGCATTCGCTACTGCCTTGCGAGAGTGGCTGAAGCGCCCGGTCGTCGGCGGCAAAGGCAACATTGGCATGGGCCATTTGTCCGCGTCGCTCGATCGGTGGCTCGGTGCCGGTTTCGGGAGCGACCAGGTGCTCGAACTTGCGCTTCCATCCGGAGCGCTATACGAGGAACACATCCGTGAACATGCCGATGAAATTCGCAGTCTGTTATCACAGATGTGAGGAACTGCATGCCTTCGGCACTTAAGCGACCCATCGGCATTGACGTATTCACCGCGGCGAAGCAGCGTATCGCGTGGACGTTCGACAACTACGAGCGCGTCTATGTGTCCTTCTCCGGTGGTAAGGACAGCACCGTCATGCTGCATATGGCCGCTGACGAGGCGCGCCGGCGCGGGCGGCGTTTCGGGCTGCTGTTCATCGACTTGGAGGCGCAATACAAGCTGACCATAGATCACGTGAGGGCCTGCTTTCGCGAGTACGCAGACTGCACCGAGCCATACTGGGTCGCCCTGCCGCTGATCCTGCGGAACGCAGTCAGCCAATACGAGCCGCGTTGGTACTGCTGGGACAAAAACAAGAGGGAAGCGTGGGTGCGCGAGCCTGAGCCCATGTCCATCACCGATCTGGACGCCTTCCCGTTCTTCCGCGAGGGCATGGAGTTTGAGGAGTTCGTGGAAGACTTCGGGGCTTGGTATGCGCGCGGCGAGTCGGCGGCCTGCATGGTGGGTATCCGCGCCGACGAGTCGCTAAACCGATTCCGCACGTTGATGGCGGAAAAGGCGTGCGTCGAGGGAAAGAAATGGACGTCGGTGAAGCGCGGTGGCTGTGTCAATGTCTACCCAATTTACGATTGGCGCACCAGGGACATTTGGATCTATCACGCCAAGCATCCCCACAAACGCTACAACCAGCTCTACGACCGCATGCACCTGGCTGGTCTGACTATTCATCAGATGAGAATTTGCCAGCCGTATGGAGATGACCAGCGAAAGGGGCTTCATCTCTTTCACGTGATCGAGCCGGAGACGTGGGGCCGCGTGGTCGCGCGCGTCAACGGAGCCAACGCAGGCGCACTCTATGCGCATAAGGCCGGGAATATGTGCGGCAACCTCAGGGTATCTAAGCCCGATCATCATACTTGGCAGTCGTTCTCGAAACTGCTCCTGGCCACAATGCCTGAGCACATGCGAGAGCACTACGTGGCTCGCATTGACACGTTCATCAATTGGTGGGCCTCGCGCGGAGTGACCACTATCCCAGATGAGGCAGATCCAAAGCTGGAGGCCGCGCGAAAGGTGCCGAGCTGGAGGCGCATCGCAAAGGCGCTGCTGCGGAATGACTACTGGTGCAAGGGGCTGTCATTCTCGCAGCTCAAGAGCGCCGACCCGGAGCGCTACAAGCGACTGGTGGAGGCAAGGAGAAAGCGATGGGAGAAAGCACAACTGCAATCGACAGAATCGTTGAAGGATGTTCTGAATTATTCGCCGAACTCGATCGACTTGAAGAGCCGGAACGCATCGAAGCCATAAACGCTCTGCGCCGCGAGCTGGCCAAGCATAGCCCGTTCGCCTCCGAGCCCGTGGATTGCCTCCAATGGGTGCCAGCCGAGCGTGTACGGGCCAACACATACAACCCGAACCGCGTGGCTCCGCCAGAGATGAGACTCCTGGAGCTCTCCATCACGCTTGATGGCTACACACAGCCGATCGTTGCCTACCCTGAGGAGGCCGGCGAGTATACGGTCGTAGACGGTTTTCACCGCAATCGGGTGGGCCGTGAGTGCAAAGCCGTGCGCGAGCGAATTCGTGGGTATCTGCCGATCGTAGCAGTGCGTGGAGAACGAGGCGACATTGACAATCGGATGGCCGCCACGATCCGGCACAACCGCGCCAGGGGACGACACCAAGTCGATGCGATGACGGAGATCGTCCTTGAGCTGTCGCGCCGCAATTGGAGCGACGCGAAAATCGCCAAAGAGCTGGGCATGGACCCTGATGAGGTGCTGCGATTCAAGCAGATCGGCGGCTTGGCTGACCTGTTCGCCAACGAGGAGTTCTCGGAGGCATGGGAGATCCGGGAATGAACAAGGGCACCTATCGCAGGCTTCCGGACTCGGCGTTCGAACCACTCTGTATCACGGCGTGGCTCCAGTGCGGTGTCATCTCCGACGCTATGCTTCCATTGGACGGTGTGCTGTATTCGATAGCTATGCGTGAGAAGTACGGCGACCGCACTGCGACCTACAGCGGCGTGCCGCATCCCAATGCGGTACCCGGAGTCCAGCTTCCGCTTAAGCGCATCAACGGCCACCAGCCAATGTGGTTCTATGCAGCTTCATTCGCGCAATGGTCAGAACCAGTCGCGCGCGGATCGGAATTCTGGAATTGCCGCTTTGATTTCCAGCACGCGGACCTGGTTGGCCCTGACAGCAAATGGGGCGCAGTGCAAGAGTCGAGTGGCCGCTACAAGGCCTATCACATGCCCGTCTTTTACAGGCATGCGATTTTCGCGCGGTGGTACGTAGTCGGCCACCGTCCGAGCCTCGCGGAGCTGCTAAGATTTGCGACTCATCTGGGGAAAAAGACCGACCAAGGGTGGGGCGCTGTGCTGCGGTGGGACGTCCAGCCGTGGTCTGAGGACTGGTCAGTCGCCGGTCCGGAGGGAAAGCTTATGCGCGCTGTCCCGGCTGAACTCGGCTACAAGGGCCCGAGGATGCTATATGGATTCCGTCCATCCTACTGGCAGAGAAACAACCAGACTATGTGCACCATGCCGGCGGAAAACCAGACCGAGTTTGAATTAGAGCCTCTACGAGCAAGGAGAAGTAGCGGTGTCCAAGACTAAGATCGAATGGGCCGACGCCGTATGGAATCCGATTCGTGGATGCTCGCGCGTGAGCGAGGGCTGCCGGAACTGCTACGCCGAGCGGATTGCGGCGCGGTTTTGTTCAGGGGAAGACGGACTGGCACAGTTTAGTGCTAGTGGGCCGCGGTGGACTGGCCGGGTAGAGATGGGGAATGGGCAGAAGCTGATGGAGCCGGTGGGATGGCAGCGGCCGCGGCGGGTGTTTGTGAACTCGATGGGGGATTTGTTTCACGAGGGGGCGCGGGACGAATGGATTGAGCAGGTGTTTGCAGTGATGGCGCTGGAACCGCAGCACGTGTTTATGGTGCTGACCAAGCGCGCGGAGCGAATGCGGCGGTTTTTGGCTGACGTGGGACGCTCGGCTCGGGAGCGGGTTGAGAACAAGGCTCGGTTTTTAGGGCATTTGCGCGGGTTTCGTATGTTGGAGGCATGGCCGCTGCCCAACGTGTGGTTGGGAGTGAGCGTGGAGGACCAGCGCGCGGCGGAGGTGCGGGTGCCGGAGCTGCTCGCGACGCCGGCAGCCCTGAGGTTCGTATCGTGCGAGCCGTTACTGGGGCCTGTGGATCTGTACACTTGGCTGCCTATACTCGAGATCGAGCGTGAGTCCCGCAGCCCCAAGGACAGTTACCTCGACTGGGTAATCGTCGGTGGCGAGCCCGGGCCTGGAGCACGACCTACGCATCCGGATTGGGTTCGACAGATCCGCGACCAGTGCAAGGCGGCGCGGGTTCCATTTTTCTTCAAGCAATGGGGCGAGTGGCTTCCTGAGGACCAGTTTGGCGCGGATGGCGATAAGCCCACGGCTGGAAACACTGGAGCGCACTGGGGCATCCTGGACCGCGCTGGCAATTATTTCGGTGAAACCACAGCATGGAACGGACGCACGGGTGGCGCAAGTGATTGCGGAGAGGTGTATGTATACCGCGTCGGCAAGCGGAATGCGGGGCGGATACTAGACGCCCGCACATGGGATGAGGTGCCGGATCAAACAGGTGGAGGGACGGCGCATGGACGTGCCTGACCAAATGGCAGAGGAAATCTGCGCGAAGCAGCGCGCCGCCCGGGACCGGAGGAAGATCTATGTGTCATTCTCCGGTTCGCGGCAGACCGAGAATCAAGTCGCCCAACAGATCTGTGACTTCCTCCGCTATCACGGCTGGCGCGTGCACCGCCTCGAGGCAGACCTGCGCGGACCAAAGGCGAATGTGAAGCGCGAGGAGGCTGGGACGCCGGACTACATTGCCATTCGGCAGTGCGATCCATTCGGCCCATGCCATTGCTGGTACATCGAAGTCAAGCGCCCGGGCGGGAAGCTTCGCAAATCGCAGGAGATCTGGGTCTCCGATGCGCGCAGGCGCGGATGGAATGTAGCCGTGGCAGCTAGGATTGAGGACCTGATCCTCTCCGGGATGCCTGGGCTGGACTGGAAAGATATCGGGGGTGGAGCATGACCGCTTGGCCCATGCCTGACCCCCGTCTCGCGCTGGCGCTCGCTGAGTGGGATGATACGCTCATGCGGTATCAGGACCCACACATTGAGCGCGCCGGCCGCCGCCGGCAGTATTACGAGATCAGACCATACGTACGTATCGTCCGAGATGACGGGCGGGTGGAGATTGTGCGCCGCCGAATAAGGCTCGGCTACTGCGACGAGATCACGCTGCGCGAGGCGCGCAAGCGCAAGGCGGAGATCATGGCCACGATCAACGGCGGTCAGGTAACCGTTGCATCGCAGCTTACGCTAGCTGCGGTGATCGAGCGGTTTCGTGCAGCTCACGTGCCTACCCTCGCATCCACGACTAGGGCCAAATACGAGGCGCACCTCCGCAATCACATCCTGCCTGACCTCGGGCATCTTCGGCTTGGAGAGATCGATCGCTCTGTCATCGCAGAATGGCTGCTCGCGAAGTCGAGTCTCAGCCGGGCGACCAGGCTCGATCTGCGCAATCTCCTCGCTGCCATCTTCCGGTGCGCCACCGAGTGGCGCATATGGGTTGGGGAGAACCCTGCCCATGGGGCTCCCGTAGGGCGCGGAGGTTTACCGGCGCGCGAGTTCGCGAGGCCGACGGAAGAACAAATTCTTAGATGGCTCGATGAGATCCGCGACACGTCCATCATGCCGGCGTGGCAGGCGCGGCAGCTGGCGGAGTTGTGTCTTGTCGCCGGCCTGCGGGTCAGCGAAGCCCTGGGGCTGAGATGGAGCGACATCGATGCAGCCAAGCGCACGGTCCGGATTGAGCGGCGCTACGCGCGCGGGAACATCGACGATCCAAAGACCACAAGCAGCCGCCGCGAGCGCTACATTGGTCCGCTGGCAGACGAGATTCTGTTCCGAAGGCCTGAGACCAGCTTGCCAGATGATCCTGTCTTCGCGCGGGCAGATGGACGCATTCCCGATGACCGCGACCTACAGCAGAACGTCTGGAGACCGGCAGCGCGACGGGCTGGAATCTACCACACGGGATTTGGTCTACACACCCTACGCCGGCTCTCGATCACCTGGAGGCAAGAATGCGGCGCCACGCTGTTGGAAGCTATGCGCCAGGCTGGGCACAGCCGTCCGGCCATTACGGCGCAGTATACGCTCGAGGATCTGCGGCGTGAGATGCAGGTGGTTGACCGCCTACGAGACAGAATGAGGACCTCTACCTTGTTGGCAAATGGGACAAAACGGGACGCGATTTCATGAGTGCGATTGGTAACTTGTTGAAAACATGGTGGGCCCGTGGCGATTTGAACGCCAGACCTCTACCGTGTCAAGGTAGCGCAGATCAATCACTTACGGACAGGAGCGTTGAAAATAAAGGACATACCGTGATTGCAAATGGGACAAAACGGGACGCAAAAGGCAAAAGTGAACCGAATTTGGGACAAAACGGGACACGAAATTAGGAGCATCAGATGAGGGCGAGATTACTCAAACCTGTATACTTTGAGGACCAGCTATTGTCAGCGCTGCCAATCGGCGCTCATTTCCTCTTCGCTGGCCTATGGTGCGCGGCAGACCGGGACGGTAGGCTGCTAGATTCTCCGCGTATGATCGCGGGCATGGTGTTCCCATGGCGCTCCGATGTCACTGACGCGGTGGTCGATCAGTGGCTTGGGGAGCTAGATCGCATGGGGTTCATTTGTCGGTATGAGGCGCTCGGTGTGCGCTGCATCCAGGTGGTCAATTTTGCCCGTCACCAGAAGGTGCACCCACGAGAGGCCCCTTCCGAACTGCCTCCGCCTCCGCATGCTGACCAAGGCGAGCCTAAGGCGAGCCAAAGGCAAACCTTTGGCGTGCCTAAGGCCAACCTAAGGCAAGCCCAAGGCGGGCCTTGCTCGGACAATGACTGCGGTTCCACCGGTGGATCAGCATGCGAAACATCTGGTGAGTTTGCAAGCTCTGAAGAATCATCAAGTTCGATGGAAGATATAAACCGTAACTTTAAGGCGTGCCTTAGGCGTGCCTTAGGCGAGCCAAAGGCAAACCTTAGGCGTGCCTTAGGCGAGCCCAAAGCGGAAGCAGAAGCGGAAGCGGATATAGAAGCGGAAGCAGAAGCGGAAGCGGCAAGCCGGCCGGCTCTTACGGAAGCTGGTAATAGCCCGCCGGAGACAACGGACTGCGTAGCGGACATCACAGCCGCTCTCCAGCAAGCTGTGGGGAAGCCGCCTCGGGACGGCACGGCCCTAAAGCTGCTTCAGACGGCTGCTGCCGCCGGCATTCATCCGCGATACCTGGCCGAATGGATTGCCGAGAGGGCTCGAGGCGCTCCTCCGCGCAGTGACGGCTTGTTCCTTTCCGCCATTGGCGATCTTCCGAAGTGGGTGCAGGCCAGGGCTCGCCCTGACCCCTACTGGGCGCTCCAAGAGAGCGTGTGCTGCGCTGATTGCGGCGGAACGATCTACGTTTTTCGGCACGCAGTCGTGCCATGCTCGTGCGCTGGTAAGCGAAAGCGCGGGCTGACGCGCGCCGTCAAGGAGGTGCCTGCGTGAGGAGGACGATGGATTACATACGGGCGGATCAAAGCGTCTGTCCCCGTTGTGGTCTCAGATGCAGGCCGCACAAGTCAGTCTCTGAGTGCATCGCGGCCCTGGGGGAAATCATCGCGTGGTTCGAGTTCCGCGCGGATGGGAGACGGAAGCGTCGAGGCAAGGGGGGCACGGGCCGCTCTTGAAGATTGGGCCAAAAACCGCCAGCTCAAAAACCCAGTTGCCCATCGGAGTCGATGGGCGCAACGAGCTTGTCGAGAGCTATCTTGACCTGGTTAACAAGCTCGTTCGCAGCATGGTCTCGTCCAGGTCCGTGCCGGGCTCGCTCGAGGTGGACGACGTCGTTCAGGACGTGGCAGTGGAGCTTCTCCAGACTATTCGGGGGAATGGCGACAAATCCATTGCATGGTCGCGGCGCTATGTGGCATCGATCGTGCGCAGGACAGTCAATCGCTCGATATCGGCGCATTACCGCCCCGACAACTATCCGCTCGCCCCGATTCATGCTGCTAGGCCTGAGGCATGGATGCTGTTTCAAGACTATCATTTGTCCCGCAAGTTGCTGACTAAGAAGCAGTTGGAGGCCGTGGAGTTGGTTTATGTCTATGGACTCACGCAGGAGCAGGCGGCCAAGAAACTGGGCGTAGATCCGCGCGCCGTGCGGATGCGCCTGCATTCAGCGATATTCAGGCTGAAAAAAATCTTCAAGTGAAACCTTCCTAAAATTCCAACTTTTCCCCACTTAATAATGGGAACCGAACCAGTGGAGCAGATTTCTAGGTGGCTGCGTCAAGAACTGGATGACGGGAAACCATCTGATGGATTCTATGGTTTTCCATACGACGAAACAGGGGCACGGGATACGAAAAGATCGAGGGTCAAGCCGTCCGCCTGCCTCATTGCGCTTCCGGCAGGGCATCGGACGCTGATAAGGCCGAGGCGAGTTATCGCGCCTGGGAGGCTTCGCGCGCTAAGCATTGGCGCTTGATCCGTGAGGCCAACCCCCTGCCGGAGGAGATCTGGGCGAAGTACCGCGTAAGCATCAGGGTGCACGGGCGCTAGAGACCGTCGGGGCGGTCTGAAATCTACCTCGCAGCAGTAGCCATTGGGGCAGCTCTGCCCATTTCAACGCGTGCCAAGCAAAATACCTGTTTACCGCGCTGATGGAAGGATATACGGCGCTCTCAGTGAGTCCGCTCTGCAAAAGATGGAAGCAGCCGGGCTGATCGCCAGAATTGTGCGATCGAGGAGCGGAGCGATACAGCGCGCGATTATGACGGCGCGCCAAGGGGAATTTCCGGTGGCCCGTACTGCCTATATGGGAACTAAGTACAGTTTCCGCGACAGATTGCAGCACGGAGTTTGTTGGGATTTGAAGCGCCTCGGCGGCGCGCGCTGGGGCACCAACTACGCGCCAGAGGAAGTGCGCCCGCTGTTTTTTCAAGTAGTTAGAGAATGCCTGGTAAGTGCATGATTCTGCGGACGTTGGGTCCTTCCCGGCTAGCGGCGCGGGCGGGTGAACCGGTTTGCATTTTCTGGCTAGCTGCAGCGCTCGAAAAGTGGGGGGCGCATGCCCAGGCTGTCGAAGGCCGACCAGCAGGCAAAGATCAGCGCTAATGAAGCCCGACGCCGGAAGGAAGTCGCGCTTGCGGAACTTCGCGAACTTGAGGTCGCCGAGCAGCGCGGGATGCTGCTTCGGAGAGACGAAGTCGAGCGGACCTGGTCCGAGACGGCTGCGATGCTTCGAGATGCGGTGCTTAGGATTCCTGACATGGCCGCTCCCCAGCTCGTTGGTGTGCGGAATGGCTCCGAGGCTAGGGCGGTGCTGAGCGATGTCTGCGATAGCGTCTTGCGGGCTCTCAGCTCTCGACTTGCTGCCGTCGGCGACAGAGCTGCTTCCGAGAATTGCGGCGGCCCTGAGGCCTCCGGAGCGGCTCAGCCTAGCGGACTGGGCCGATCGGTACCGTCGGCTCTCGAGCGAAGCAAGCGCAGCGCCAGGCGCGTGGATGACGCTGCCGTACCAGCGCGAGGTGCTAGACGCGCTAAGCCCGCAGAGTCGATACGCTCACGTCGTCCTGATGTGGGGAAGCCAGCTCGGAAAGACTGAAATGCTGCTGACCTTGATCGCCTACATTATCGCGATGCAGCCCGGGCCGATCCTAGTCGTGCAGCCGACGTTGTCCATGGCCGAGGCCTTCAGCAAAGACCGCATTTCTCCGATGTTCCGCGATACCGAGGTGCTGCATGGGCTGGTGGCTGACCCACGCGCTCGCGACGCCGGCAGCACTATCTTCCACCGGCGATTCATCGGCGGCCATCTGACCGTGGTTGGGAGTAATTCCCCGGCTGGCCTCGCCTCGCGCCCGGTGCGGTATCTGCTCATGGACGAGCTGGATCGCTGGGAGGCCTCGGCGGGAGCGGAGGGCGATCCCGCGGCGCTGGCGATCGCGAGGACGCGAACTTTCTGGAATCGCAAGATTGTCATGGTCAGCTCTCCAACCACGCGCGGCGTCTCACGCATCGAGCAAGCATGGCTCGAGTCGGACCAGCGCGAGTATCACGTGCCGTGCCCGCACTGCGGCCAATACCAGCGTCTCGTCTGGGGTCGCGTGGAATGGCCGGACGGAAAGCCGGAGGAAGCGCAGTACCGCTGTGCGAGCTGCGACCGACTCATTCCGCACGGAGCCAAATCGCGCATGGTTGCCCGCGGGCGCTGGGAGCCGGGGGCTGACGCGCAAATCGCAGGTTTCCACCTGAGCGAACTATATAGCCCGTGGCGCTCCTGGGCAGAGCTGGCCACCGAATGGCTTGCCTCCCAAGGCAACGTGGAGCGACTGCGCGCGTTTGTTAACACTAGTCTGGCCGAGCTCTGGGACGACCAAGTCGCGTCCCAGGTGAGCGACGATGACCTACTGGCGCGGAGGGAACAGTACGGGTCGCAATTGCCGGACGGCGCCGCTCTCCTGACCGCAGGAGCGGACGTGCAGGATGACCGGATCGAGTGCAGCGTGTGGGCGTGGGGACGCGGCGAGGAGTCATGGCTGATGGAGCACAGGACCATCCCCGGCGATCCGACGATCGGACCCGATCATGGCCCGTGGCCGGAGTTGGATCGCTATCTGTCCCAGCCCTGGCTGCATCCGCGCGGCGGGCCGATGTCGATAGCGGCAACCTGCGTCGATGCCGGATTCGCTACGGCGATTGTGACGCGGTTCTGCGAGCAGCGCTCCGGCCGTAGGATCTGGGCCATTAAGGGGGCGGGCGGAGCGGTTCCAGCCTGGCCGCGGCGTCAGAGTCGCAGTCAGCGCGGCAAGCTCTACGTGGTCGGAGTTGACAGCCTGAAGTCCACGATCATGGCGCGTCTCCGAAACGGAAGCGGCCCGGGCGCGACGCATTTTCCGGCGACTGTGGATAGGGAGTACTTCGAGCAGCTCACTAGTGAGTTCCTACGGACGACCTATAAGCGCGGACGCCCGGTGCGCACCTGGGAACGGCGTAAGGGACGCCGCGCAGAGGCGCTCGATTGCGCGGTCTACGCCTATGCCGCGACGTTCGGCCTGGCTCAGCAAGGAGTGCTCATCGACCGAGAGGCCGATAGGCTCGACCTATTGGCGCGCGCGCGGCCAGTGCCGGAGAGGCAGACGCAACACGAATCCTGGCTCCCGCGCAATAAAGGGTGGCTCTCATGACGATCGAGGAACTGCAAGCCCGTCGAGAGGAAGTTCTCAAGACCATCGGCATCTACAAGGTCCAATTCGGAGAGCGCAGCGTGCAGTATGCAGACCAGGCCAAAGCCCTGGCTGCGATCGACGCCGAGATCGCGCGCGCGCAGCAGCAGGCGCAGCGTAGCGTCAGCTACGCCCAATTCGCAAAAGGATAAATGAACTGGTTAGACCGACTTATTGCCTGGTTCGATCCGGCCCGGGCCAGCAGACGTGTGCACGCGCGCATGTCTATGCACGCCGCTGAGCGCTTTGCGTACGAGGGCGCTCGCTCCACGCGCCGCACAGCGGGATGGCTCGCTCAGGATACTGGCCCGAACGCAGAGATCGCCGGCGCGGCATCGAGGCTTCGCGCCAGGTCGCGCGACCTCGTGCGCAACAACGCCTATGCAGCGCGGGCCGTGGCTGCGATTGCCCAAAATGCGGTCGGAACGGGAATTGTGGCGCGCACGCAACAGCAAGATGCTGCGGCGCTGTGGCGGCGGTGGATCGAGATCTGCGACGCGGACGGAGTCCTGGATTGGTACGGACTGCAAGCGCTGGTCGCGAGGACCGTGGTGGAAAGTGGCGAGTGCCTGGTGCGCTTTCGCCCGCGCAGGCCCGAGGACGGTATCCAGCCGCCGATTCAATTGCAGGTTCTGGAGCCGGATTACCTCTATTCGGCGAAGACAGGCCCGACCGACACCGGCTACGCGATCCAGGGCATTCAGTACGACCTGATCGGTCGTCGCATCGGTTACTGGCTGTACGACCGTCATCCTGGCGAGGCCTCGACGCTGGCAGGCGCTACGCTTCCATTGCCTAGCCTCGTTCCGGCAGACCAAGTCCTGCACATCTACCGGAAAGACCGACCTGGTCAAGAGCGCGGCGTGCCTTGGCTCGCTCCGGTCGTCATGCGCATGCGCGATCTCGACGATTACGAGGAGGCCGAGCTCGTCCGCAAGAAGATCGAGGCCTGCTTCGCTGCCTTCGTCGTGGGTGGCGACCCGGGTCGGACGCTTGGAACGTCCCAGACGCAAGACTCCCAGCGCGTCGAGACATTCGAGCCGGGGATGATCGCCTACCTGGGCGATAGCGAGGACGTGAGATTTGCGACGCCGCAGCCGTCGGCCGGATATCCGGACTACGTGCGACATCAGCTTCGGTCGATCGCGGCGGGGCTCGGAGTGCCCTACGAGGTACTTGCTGGAGACCTTTCGCAAACCAACTATTCGTCGATCCGCGCGGGGCTCCTCGAATTCCGCCGCATGATTGATCAATTCCGCTGGCAGATCCTGATTCCACAATTCTGCCAGCCGGTCTGGGACCGCGTAATTTCCCTGGCTGGAGTCGAGGCTGCTGTCACGTGGACGCCCCCGAAATGGGAGTGGGTCGACCCTGCGAAGGAGGCGGCGGCGGTACAGGCCAACATTCGCAACGGTCTCACAACGCTACGCGAAGCGATTTCCGAGATGGGCTACGACCCAGACGAGCAGCTCGCCGAGATCGCCGCGACTAACGAGACGCTGGACCGCCTGGGAATCGTTCTCGATTGCGACCCGCGGAAGGTGACATCAAGCGGAATCCAGCAGAAGGAGGGTTAACATGCCTGCCATCGCAGTACATCATACCGAGACGTCGGATTCGGCCTGGGATGCCGGCGCGAACGAGAAGCGCCTCAGATCCGGCGAGAGTGAATCGTACTACGCCCGCGAGTATGCCTGGCGCGATCCAGAGGGAGATCCGACTACCAAGTCTGCCTACAAGTTTCCGCATCACGAAGTCGATGGAGACGGCAATCCAGGAGCGGCAAACCTGACTGCATGCTCTGCCGGCATCGGAGCGCTGAACGGAGGACGCGGCGGAGCTGATATCCCGGCTGGAGATCGCGAAGGCGTATACCGCCACCTGGCGGCGCACTTGAAGGATGGAGGCAAGGAGCCTCCGGAGTTGATGTCCGCAAGCGCAGAGCGCGCTGACCCGGAGCGTATCGAGCTCCGGGCGATGCCACCCTCGACTATCGACGAGGCGCAGCGGACGGTAAGCGTCGTGGCCTACTCTGGCGCGCCCGTGACACGCATCAACTTATGGACGGGCGAGACCTACCAATTGCAGCTCGGCCTGGAGCCCAAACAGGTGCGGATGGGCCGTCTGGTCGGAGCGCCTGTGCTCGACTCCCACGAGGACGGCAGCATTAGAAATCAGATCGGCGTAGTCGATAGTGCGCGAATCGAGGGAGGAAAGCTGGTTGCCAAACTGCGCTTCAGTTCGCGCCCGGACGTTGAGCCGATTTGGAACGACATTCGAGACGGCATCATTCGGAACGTCTCGATTGGTGCGCTGATTTATCAGCGCCAGCAGCAAGAGGACGGGACGTATCTGGCGACGGATTGGGAGCCGATGGAGATCTCCATCGTCCCCGTTCCCGCCGACCCGAGAGCAACCGTCCTGAGCGATCAAACGCGGGTGTTGGCCCGCTCTAGTCACAAGGAGGAGGAAATGGCTGAACAAGAAGCGGGGATCACTGCCCGCGAAACGGTGGATGTTGCCGCACTGCGCGCGCAGATCGCGGCCGAACAACAGAAGATCCGAGCCGCCGTAAAAGGCGCGGGTCTGGATGAGAAATTTGCGGACGAGCTCTGCGCATCTGGAGTGAGCCTCGAAGAAGCTCGCGCCCGAATCTTCGATGAGCTCGCAGCCCGCTACGAGAAAACGCCGACCAGGTCACAGGTGGCGACGGTCGAGTTCGACGAGGTCGATAAGCGCATCGGCGCGATGACGGCGGCGCTCATGCATCAGATCTCCCCGCAGCGCCACCAGGTGGACGGTCAGAACGAATGGCGCGGAATGCGTCTCTCGCGCATGGCCGAAGAGTGCGTGCGCCTGGCGGGCCGCGGGCGACCGACTACGCCGAACGAGCTGGTCAAATTCGCTCTCAGTACGAGCGATTTCCCGAACGTGCTTGCGAACGTCGCGAATAAGACGTTGCTGGATGCCTACCAGTATGCGGCTCCGACCTACAAACGCTGGGCAAAGCAAAGCACGGCTCCGGACTTCAAGCCGGTCAGCCGTTTACGCATCGGCGAGTTTCCGGCCTTCACGAAGCTGGCTGAAGGCGGAACAATCACGTTCGGATCGACCACGGAGACCAGGGAGCAGTACGCTATCGGGACTTACGCGAAGGGCCTGCAAATCACTCGCGAGATGATCATCAACGACGATCTCGGCGCGATTCAACAGCTCTTCGCCGGCATTGGAGTCCAGGCTGCGGTTCTGGAAAATAGCACAGTATACGCCGTGCTCACCGGCAACCCCACCATGAGCGACGGCACTGCGCTCTTCCACGCGAACCATGGGAACTTGGCCGGTACTGGCGGCGCTATCTCGATCACCACGCTAGACGCCGGGACGGCGGCGATGATGACGCAGAAGGGGCTCGACGGGGTCACTCCGCTGAACATCGCGCCTCGCTTCCTCATCGTCCCCGTGGCGAAGCGAGTCACCGCCGTGCAGTTCACAAACGTCCCGAACATCGTCGTCACGAAGCAAACCGATTTCAACCCGTTTGCTGGCCAACTCGAGGTGGTCGTGGATGCCAATCTCGATACCGTATCGACCACGGCGTGGTATCTCGCCGCTGACCCGATGGCGATTCCGACCGTGGAATATGCCTATCTGGAAGGCGCGCAAGGACCGCAGGTGGAGCGGATCGAGAACCCAGACGATACGCTCGGGCTGAAGATCAAGGCCTGGCTGGATTTCGGCGCGAAGGCCATTGATTGGCGCGGGCTGTATAAGAACACCGGTGCGTAAGCCGGAAGTTAACTGAGGAGGAAACATGAAAAACTACGTTCAAGACGAGGACATCATCACCATAGCGGTGAGCCATCCGTCCGCACCCACATCCGGGTCTCCGGTCCGCATCGGTGCCTTCTGCGGCGTAGCCATCGCCGACAAGCAATCGGACGGCACGACAGTGGTCCAGGTCACGGGAGTGGTTAACGTATCCGTGAAGGGAGTGGACGGCGCTGGAAACTCCGCGGTGGCCGTCGGCGACAAGATCTACTACGTCGACGCCGACACCCCGGTGCTGTCGAAGAAGAGCACGGGAACCTTCTTCGGCTACGCCTTGGGAACTGTCTCCTCTGGAGCCACCGCGGCCATCAATGTGCTTTTGGCGCGAGCCTGACGGACAACCATGCTGCACGATTTCGCCAGCATGGACACGGCCTGCATCAACGCTTTCGGAAGAGACATCGTGTTTCTTCCGCAGGCGGGCGGCTCTATTGCCGGGCGCGGAGTCTTCCAGCGCACTTCCCAGCCGGAGGGCTCTGCGCCCGGAGTCTATGCGGTGCTGTTCATGCGGCCGGATCTGCTTGGAGCGTCTCCTGCGCGCGGCGATCAGGTCAGCGTGGACGGAACCACCTACAAGGTGTTCGAGGTCGACGCCGATACAGAAGGGGCCGTCGTACTGAGACTACGCCAAGCGGAATAGTCCATGCCGAGCGTACGCGTCTACCAGAAGAAACAATTGCGGCTCGATTTGTTGAACTTCCAACAGCGACAGATGTACGAGCTGGGCAGCGTGGGCGTGGCGGCGGTCAAAGCGCGGCTGGCGGCGGCGCAGGGTCCTACGGATGCACCCGCCAAGCCGCTCACCAAGGGCTATGCGATCTGGAAGACGAAACAGGGAAAAGGGAACCGGCGAAACCTGATGCTCACAGGAGATCTCCTGCAAAACTTCCAGGTCCGCACGGTAAGCGAGAACCGAGCCAAAGCAAGCCTTTCGACCCGGAAGAACCGCATCAAGGCTGGGGTCAACCAAAACATCGAGCCCTGGATGGTCTTTTCGCCTAAGAACAAGGCGGTGGTCACCGGGGCCGCCCAGAAGATGCTCGAGGCAATGAAGCCCAGGTTACTGGTGGAGAAGGCGCTCGGAGGCAGGCAGGCATGATCAACGCAGCGGAGCTCGTTGACAATTTGGTCACCTTGCTGCGCGACATCCCGGATCTGGTCGCCGAGATGGAGGGCGACGAGCAGCGCATCTTCGCCTACCACGATCAGTATCCGAAGCGCGCGAGCCTCGCGGCGGCAATCCACGAGATGCCCGCGCCGGGCATCCTGGTCGCCTGGCAGGGCACAAGTCCTGGGACCTTGGGCGGCATGGATGTGTGGCGGCATCAGGTCACGCTCTATCTCCGGGCGCGTGAAACCTTCGACAGTGACCCGCCCACGGCCTACTACCGGCTGTTTCGGCTCATTACGAAAGGAGTGCCGTCGTCG
>Ga0078972_1006286_pt1 | contig 28493 bp, 30 predicted proteins | sample YelNatPaOPGAMG01_FD_67568 | JGI IMG/M metagenome (GOLD analysis project Ga0078972, IMG submission 67568) | Hot spring thermophilic microbial communities from Obsidian Pool, Yellowstone National Park, USA - OP-RAMG-01 (SPADES assembly) (version 2) | ecosystem: Environmental > Aquatic > Thermal... | reverse complement strand
CAATTATATTACCGTTGCCATAAATTATATGCCCAAGAGTGGGGCCCAATATTGTAAAATCAGGAATAGTGTTATTATCGAGATCAATATTTGCAAATGGGTTGCTTGCATCAACAACTATATTCTTAGGCCCACTATAGACAACAGCGGCTTCTGCCTGCCCCGCCATTGCAAGAGCACCAGCGGCAAGTGAAGAATAACTTATAAGTTTCTTTTTTAATTCCCTGTCTTTCATAATTGATTCTCCTTTATTAAGTTGTTAAATTTTATATAAAAAATCATTAGTAGTCAATAAAAATAAGTAATTTTAATCATGATCAGAGAGAATTATGTGTGCTTTATTAGATCGCCTGAATTAACAACGGAAAAAACAGCTCTTAAAAGGATTTACATAAAATTGTTGAGATTACCTTTAAAGTAAGATGATCCTAACTTTCCGAAAGAATCCTGAATGATGTCCCTGTTTTTCTTATATCAGAGATGATGGCTTCTACTTTAAATGGTTTAGCTGTAAAGAAATCAAGAACAAGTGATATTCGATGTCCTAATTGGAGAGCAAGCGCTATACCACCAGCCAGTACCGCACGATACTTATTAAAGATTCCTGAGAATTTATTGAGAATCTCCCATCCTTTATCCATATTATTGTCTTAAATATAATTTTGTGATACGATTTATTAAAGAGAGATTTAACCCCGAAATTAAAAATCATTTTAAAGATTTATAAGGGGTAAAAATGGCATTAAAAAATAAGAAATCAAGAGAAAAAGAAAGCTCTCCTTTTTCTATGGGTAAAGAAGTTGCCTTTAACTCCTCAAACGATTCAAATTATTCAAAGATGTCATTCAAACAATATTTTGAAATACAAGCTTCAATCCTCAGCGCTATCCCCCATGCAGTTATTGGATTAAAAGAACGTACTATTTTTTTTGCAAATGAATCTGTGAAAAATGTTTTTGGCTGGAACCCTGATGAATTAATAGGACAAAAAACAAGGCTGTTGTATCGTAGTGATAAAGAGTATGAGGAAATTGGCAATCATTTTTATCCTTTACTTGAAAAACAGAGAACACATATTGAGGAATTTCCATGCATACGAAAGGATGGCCAGGAAATAATTTGTAGAATAAGTGCTTCAGTCATTGGTAAAGAAATGATGGAAAAAAGCATTGTTGTTATGTATGAAGATATAACAGAACAAAAAAAGACACAAGAAAAGTTAAACAAATACCAAGAACATCTTGAGAAATTGGTTAAAGAACGAACTGAACATCTTGAAAAATTAAATATGGAGTTTGAGTTGGCTAATGAAAGATTAAAAGAGCTTGATCGCCTGAAATCAATATTTATTGCTTCAATATCTCACGAACTACGTACACCATTAAACTCAATTATTGGATTTACAGGTATGACCCTGCAGGGATTATCCGGACCAATTAATGATGAACAAAAGGATAATCTTAAAAGGGTCTATCAATCAGCTAAACATCTTCTTTCTTTGATCTCTGATATTATTGATATTTCAAAAATAGAAGCAGGAAAAATAGATTCTTCTATTGAAGAAGTATCATTAAAAGGTATAATTGATGAGGCAATAGCAACAATAGAGCCGCAATTAAAAGAAAAACATCTGGGTTTAAAGGTTAATCTATCCGAGAATATAATATTGAATACAGACAGAAAAAGGCTTTTACAGTGTCTTCTTAACTTTTTAAGTAACGGAGTAAAATTTACTGAAAAAGGCAGTATTACAATTTCAGCACAGAAACTTAATAATGAATAAGGGATATATTAAAGAAATAGGCTTATTGGGATATTATCTTGAAAAAAGGCAAAGTAGGATTATATAAACCCTTTCACTCAAGGATACAAAAATTAAGAGACAGCAAGGTACTTAAAGTGCATTTTATCATATAACAGCACAAACGAATAACAAATAACTATTAACAGATAACTAATACAACAGCACACTAAATTATCGAAAATAATTTTCTCGCTACATCTTAATCATTTCAATTGCTTTTTCCAAGGGTAAAGAGTTTTGACGGACCTGCCAGAAATTTCCATTCAGCTTCTTGAAACAATTCCCTGCATTGCTGTACTGTCATACCTCTTTTTCCTTTTGTATCACTTTCTATATCACGAGGATTTGATCCAGATTCTGCCCATATTACATTAGCTCCTGCAGCAATGCCTATTACATTTGGTTCATGGGTGCAATTGCCGGGAACTTCAAAGCCTGTTGCAAGTCTAACAACTGCAACTATATGAGCCATTTTTGCTTCACTTATAACGCCATACTTTGCCATTTTAGTATCAGGGATTGGAATGCGCCTCATAGCCCCGCTGAAAACAGGATAAATTTCTCTTGTTATAATAGTCTTTTCTACAAGTTCGTCAATGCTATGTTCAGGTCCTACAGGTTCTACACATGTGCCAATAGCTAAACCTGCTGCTTTTGCTGCTTTAAAAGTTTGAAGCCTTTTTTCAGGAGGTATTGTTGTATCCACGCCCTCACCCATCCGTAATGCATGATATATTCCTGAGAAACCTGTATCTTTTAATTGATAAGCCTGTTTTTCTGAAAAATCATCAATATTTGCAACAAGAATGGTATCTTTTTTTAGTGATTTTCTTACCTCTTGTGCTACTTCTATAAATTTCTGGAATGGATACCTTGCTGTTGTCATAAGGTATATTGCATTTGCGCCATCATTTTCAAACTCAACTGAACGTCTTGCTACTTCTTCAGCAGACAAATCAATAGATTCTTTAAAAACTTTGTTGCATGCCGCAAAAGAGCAAAACCTGCAATTACGGGAACATTTTGCAATGTCAAGACCAACCTGAGCATGAACTTCTGCAAAACCATTTGATGTTTTCTCGCACATCTGTCGTGAAGCAGATTGTATAAGAGACCAGTCATATGAAAATAATTTTGTTTTGAATAATACAGCTATTTCCTCTGAATTGAGGATGCCGCCTGATAATGATTTTTTAACGATACGTTTTACCATAATTTCCTCAGGATATATTTATTTATACGAACCGCTATTTTAAAAATGTTTCAACTCATTCTTTCTACAAAACCGGGTTAATTTTAAAATTTATTTTTGGAAATTGGGGAAAATAGCTTAAAGCATAGAATAACTTTAAAATAAAATTTATCTCTAATAGTTATTTTCAATATATGAAAAAATATTGATAGATATTGGTTATTTTGTGAATATGGTTCAGATTTTTGTATATCAATTCCGATCCGTAGAGAGTACATTTCTGGTCTTTGATGGGTTTTTTAGCAGGGTTCGGACTCGGTTTTATGTTTTGACTGGATTTTCCAATGAAGTGAATGTCTAAACATGCCCAAAGATAGAATTCAGCAGGCGGTTCTATTCTCTTAGACTTGACAAAAAGTATAAATATTAGGTACCTTAAAAACAACTACGGATAAGAAGTTCGCAGTATTGAAGAATAACAAGCCACGAAGGCTAAAAATACTTAATAGGGTATTGCTTTCGTGGTTTTTTATTTGAACGGGTAATCTATGGAACAAAAATGTAATTTTAAGAGATTGTAAGTTTGCAGATATAGCGAGAAATTTTTTCTATACTTTATGCTAACAAATAATAAGTGAATTTAAAAATATAAGATGAAATAATAATCTATTAATCAAAATAAATATAGCACTTCTGAAAGTTATGTAAGCGCAAATAATATTAAATTTATGGCACTAAAATATATGCATTATTCGAGCGAACAAAAATATGGTTTTATAACATCTCTGATGATTCATTCACTGGTTTTTGTTATTTTTTTTACTTTTTCTGTTTATAAGAAAGATGATAATCTCAAAACTTATTATATAGAATTCGCACAATTCAATGAACAAATTCCAGTCCAAACAACAAAATCCTTAAAACCTTCAATCCAGAACTTTCCGAATGAGCCGGAAAATAATGAAAAAATTAATGAACCTCCAAAAATAGAACAGCCTTTAATCAAGGAGCCGGAACCTGTCAATCATGAGGTTAAGCCCGAACCTATACCCAAACCTGTTAAGGAAGTTGAAAAACCAAAAATTATTGAACCAGAAGAAACCAGGTTGTTTGATGAAAAGCCTGTTATAAAAGAAACCACTGCAAAAGTACATGAAGCTGTAATAAGAAATCCCTCTTTTGAGAATCAGAATGCTGTTAAGGTGGCAAGTAAACCTGCTCCTATTCCGCAACCTCAAGTTCAGTCTAATCAAGTAACTTCCACCCATGCTGTAATTCAGACACAATCAGTTAAAAAAGATGTTGCCACATTGTCAACAAGTTTATCTTCGCCTTCACATTCAGCAGGTAAAACTTCTTTAATCGAGACAGAATTCGGAAGAAGCGGCGCTCCTGTTTTTGTGCACAGGCAGATGCCTGTTTATCCAATGATGGCAAGGAAATTAGGGAAAGAAGGCAAAGTCGTTCTCAAACTTCATATAAATGAAAAGGGAAAGCTTCTAAATATAGAAGTCGTAGAGTCAGCAGGATATGGTTTTACTGAATCTGCTATTGAGGCTGTTAAAATGTCAACTTTTGCGCCTGCTTATGAAAAAGGTACAGGCATAGAATCTAAGGCTTTACTTACTATACGTTTCGTGATTAAGAAAAGTTAAAGGAGATATTATGGAATGGCTTTCTGCTGTAGTTGATTATGGAGTTATAGGTCTTCTGATTTTAATGAGTATTATTGCAGTTTCTGTGGCAGTTGAAAGAATTCTTGTTTACAAAAAAATAAAGCCTGAAGAATTCGAGGATAGGAAATCTCTTGAAATTAAACTCACTGACAAGCTGCATATTATTGCTACAATAGGAAGCAATGCGCCTTATATAGGATTGCTTGGCACTGTGCTTGGAATTATGCTTACTTTTTATAATATTGGCAAAGAAGGGTTGATTGATACAAGTAAAATTATGACCGGGCTTGCGCTTGCACTTAAAGCAACAGCAATTGGACTTTTAGTAGCTATCCCTTCTATTACTTTTTATAATTTTTTACTTAGAAGAGTAAAAGTATTGCTTGCTCAATGGGAGAAAATAAATGGAAGAAAAAGAATTTGATTATATGAATGTTATTCCATTGGTTGATGTAATGCTCGTATTGCTTACAATAGTTCTTACTACATCAACTTTTATTGCATCAGGCATGATAAATGTATCTTTGCCAAAAGCTTCTAATGAACATAAGGAGATATTGAAAAACCAGACAATTACAATCAGCAAGGATGGTACAATATTTTTTAATACAACTGTTATGACACTTTCTGAATTAAAAAATACTGTGCAAAATTTAAATAAGGAAACACCTATAATAATTAGAGCTGATAGAGATATAAGGCTTCAGATTTTTGTAGATGTACTTGATGTCATCAATAATCTTGGATTTAAAAAAGTTGCAATCCAGACAGAGAAGGGAAAAGATTAAAAAAGTATAAAAACAATAACTTATGTTTTGGTTAATAATATACATATAATAATGATTTAAAGCTTGACTCTTTTTTAATGTACTGGATATAATTAAAAAAAGCCACGAAGGCTGAAATAATGACCTGAAGGTCAAAAAGCTTTCGCGGCTATTTTTTTTGCCGCGGGAAAGGAAATTTTATGAAGTTTCAAATTTTAAAGTTTAAAGTTTCAAAAATCAATGCGGCAAGGAAGTTTAATTTTCTTTTTGCATTAGCATTAACCTTTATCTTGAATAGCAATGTTTATGCTATGCATCCTCTCATTTCCGATGATGCCGGGACAACAGGAACAGGTAAATTTAATCTGGAAATGAATGTTGAGTATGCCAATGACAATGGTGATTCTGAAACTCAATTTGCAGCAACACTTTCAGCAGGTGTCAGGGATAATATTGACATTGTTTTAACAGTTCCATACCTTTTCCTAAAAGCTGAAGAAGGTGATGAAACTTTTAAAGAAGACGGCCTCTCTGATATATCTTTTGAGGTTAAATGGAGATTTTATGAAAAAGATGGTCTTGGCCTTGCGCTGAAACCAGGAATTATTCTTCCTTCAGGTGATGAAGATAAGGGCTTAGGAGATGGGAAAACAGCATATTATTTACATTTTCTCGCAACAAAAGAATTTGAACCTCTCACTTTTCATCTTGACCTTGGATATATAAGAAATAGAGTTGAATTAAGGGATGTTTGGCATTATTCCCTTGCAGCAGAATATGCTGTATCTAAACCGCTTATTCTCGTAGCCAATATTGGAGGGGAAACAAATCCTGACAGGGAATCAAATGTTCATCCGATTTTTTTACTTGGAGGAATTGTTTATAAAATTAACGATAATTTCAGTTTTGATTTAGGTTTAAAAACAGGACTAAATAAGGCTGAAGCAGATTATACTATCCTTGCCGGAATTATAATTGACTTTTAAAAGGGGGTGTTGATATGCATATGGCAGATGCTTTGCTATCGCCAGCAGTAGGTGGAACAATGTGGGCTGGTTCTCTTGCCACAATGATTTATTGTGCTAAAAAACTTAGTGGCAAAATAGATGAAAAAATGATTCCATTGATGGGTGTGCTCGGTGCATTCATATTTGCCGGGCAAATGATAAATTTTACTATTCCAGGAACAGGTTCAAGCGGACATATCGGCGGCGGCATGTTACTTGCGATTTTACTCGGTCCTTATGCCGCTTTTATTGTAATTGCTTCTGTTCTGGTTATTCAGGCTTTATTTTTCGCTGATGGAGGTCTTCTTGCTCTTGGAGCTAATATATGGAATCTTGGAGTATATCCAGCATTTATTGGATACCCGTTGATTTACAGCGCTATTGTAAAAAAGAATTCAAATAGTAAAGCCATCACTATTGCATCCATAATCAGTGTAATTGTGTCATTGCAATTAGGCGCGCTTTCAGTAGTGCTTGAAACAAAATTTTCAGGAATAACTGAATTACCTTTTAGTACTTTTCTGCTTATGATGCAGCCCATACATCTTGCAATTGGTTTAGTCGAAGGAATTGCTACAGCCGGAATAATTTTATATGTAAGAAAAATAAGACCTGATATTGTTGATAATCTTGAGGTTGTTAAAAATACATATTCAACCGGCTCTTTGAAGAAGCTCTTAATTGTTATGTCATTGCTTGCAATTATAACCGGCGGAGCATTATCATGGTTTGCATCAACAAATCCTGACGGACTTGAATGGTCTATTGAGAAGATATACGGAAAGCCAGAAGTTCCTGAAAAAATAAACCCTGTTACTGAAAATCTTTCAAAACTACAGGAAAAAACAGCAATTCTTCCTGATTATTCTTTTCCCTCAAAAGGAGAAGAACAGGAAAAATCGCCTTCATGGCCTGCTGTTGATACAGGAACATCGGTATCAGGAATAATAGGTGGAATTATGGTGCTCGCTCTTGTTATAGTTTTTGGAATGGGCATAAGAATTATGAATAAAAACAGAGCCAAGACGTGAAATTTGATGAAGAGTTTTTTAATTTAGGTTATCTTGATACACTTTCATATAAAGATACTTTTGTACATAGACTTGATCCGAGGATAAAGATAATAGTTACATTTATCTTTATCCTCTTTGTTGTTTCATTCAATAAATACCAGATTTCTGCCTTATTGCCTTTTTTTTTATTTCCCGTATTTCTTTTGACAGCGGGAAATATACCAATTAAGGCAATTGCAAAGAAAGTGCTTTTTATATCTCCGTTTGCGGTATTCATTGGAATATTCAATCCACTTTTTGACAGGCAGATTTTAATAACTCCTTTTGGTATTCCTGTTTCAGGAGGCTGGCTGTCTTTTTTCTCAATAATAATTAAATTTATTTTAACGGTAAGTAGTGCTCTACTTCTAATTGCTGTAACATCATTCCCGGGAATATGTGAGGCGCTTTCAAGAATGAAGATGCCAAAAATATTCGTAATTCAGCTTTTATTCTTGTACCGGTATATTTTTGTGCTTCTTGATGTTGCATTGAGAATGGTTAGAGCAAGGGATGCAAGGGCATTCGGGAATAAAGGGAAAGATATTAAAACGTTTATAAGACTTGTGTCGGTTTTACTAATAAAAAGCATTGATAGAGCTGAAAGAGTTTATCAGGCAATGTTAGCGCGCGGTTTTAACGGTGAGATAAAGGTCATGAAAAAATATAAACCTCGTTTTGCAGACATAATTTTTGGAATAACTTCTGTTTTACTTTTTTATATATTCAGAAATTATAATATAGCAAATTATTTTGGAGAGGCTATAAAAAGGTAGAAATCAATGAGTCATCATATTGTTGAACTTAAAGACGCTTTTTTTAAATATCCTGATGGTACCGAAGCTCTCAAAGGCGTATCATTTAAAATATTACATGGAGAATCAGTTGGTATTGCAGGTGCAAATGGCATGGGGAAAACGACTTTGCTATTAAACCTTAGCGGGCATCTTATCCCGACCAAAGGAGAAGTTTCAATTGGTGAGGTTACCCTATGCCAAAAAACACGTCAGGAAATAAGAAGAAAGGTGGGTTTTGTTTTTCAACGTACGGATGATCAGTTGTTTATGCCCACTGTCTATGAAGACGTGGCATTCGGACCTGTTAATCTTGGATTGCCGGAGAATAAAGTCAATGAAAGAGTGAAAAATGCACTCGAAATGGTGGGTTGTTATCATCTTAAAGACAGACCTCCCCACAGGCTTTCAGAGGGACAAAAGAGAGCTGTTGCGATAGCAACGGTTATTGCTATGGAGCCTGATATTTTAATCATGGACGAACCTGCATCAAATCTTGACCCGAGATCAAGGAGGCAGTTGATAAATCTTTTAAATAAATTCAAACATACAAAAATAATAGCATCCCATGATCTTGATCTTATCCTTGATGTTTGTGAAAGATGCATAATTATCAGAGATGGCAAAGTATTTGCCGATGGCCCATCTGATGAGATATTATTAAATGAATCTTTGCTTGAGGAAAACGGTCTGGAACTCCCTCTGACAAGACAGTTACATAATTTTAAGCAGTCTTCTTAACGTAAATTTCCTTCGCAATATCAGAGTCTATTGCAACCGTTGTTTCATCAACCTGAATAACATAAGAAGGTTTACGCTGAATCAATTTGATTACGCTTCCAGCTGTTATCCCGAGTGAATTTAGTTTGCTCAGTCTTGATGCATTTGTTGGAACAATAAATGTAATTTTCCCTCGCGATCCTACTTCAAATTCAGAGAGTCTTGTTACAACAGGCTCAACGTCAATTTTATATTTCTTACAGCATTCGCCTCTGGGAATCGGCTTTCCATGAGGACATGTCTGTGGATGACCAAGAAATGTGCAAACACTGTCAGTCAATTCTTCGCTTAGAATATGTTCCATTTTACAAGCATCATTAATAACAGAGTCACCCCTCATCTCGAATACATCAGTAAAAAGTCTTTCGGCGAGTCTTAGTCTTCTAATCAATGCTTTTGCCATCTTATAACCTTTTTCGGTAAATTGAATCTTATCGTCACTAATATTTGCAAGCCCTTCGGCTTTTAGAATCTGAATAAGACGGTCGATTTCGTCATCTTCAGAACTGAGCCTGAAACGATTCAAACCATCGTGACCTTCTTCATTTAACACCCATAAAAGCTCAATTGCTTCATCAATGCGCTCTTTATCCATATGTAAAATTATATCATGTTCATGGAAAATATTCAGAATGGAAGTGGCAGAGTTTTTACCCCGCAGAAACTTTTACGATGAATAGGGCATGGTCCGTGAATGCGAATGAGTTCAAGATGTTCGCTGGTTGAATATCCTTTATGCCTGTCAAAATGATATTGTGGATATATTTTATGATAATCCAGCATTATTCTATCCCTCGTGACTTTGGCGATAATTGAAGCTGCAGCAACAGATGCGCTTATGCTTTCACATTTAGGATAAGAGATTTGTTTAATCGAAACAGATGGAATCTTAACTGCATCTATGATAAGCAAATCAGGAACTACTGATAATTTATTAACTGCATCCTGCATAGCAAGTTTTGTTGCTTTAAGAATATTAATCCTATCAATTTCTTCGGGTTCAACAATGCCAATACCAATATCCAGAGCAGCTTCTTTAATTGCATTAAAAAGAGATTCCCTTTCCTTTTCAGGAACTTTTTTGGAATCTCTGAGTCCTTTTATTGTTGTGTAATTCTTAAGTATTACAGCAGCTGCTACTACTGGTCCTGCTAAAGGTCCACGCCCGGCTTCATCTATGCCGGCAATTTTATTGAAACCTTTTCTTAGAAAAGACTCGTCATGCTGATATATATCCATATCAGCCATGAGATTGCTATTGTATTGTTTCTGTATTTTGAGGTTCGACCGGTTGTTCTTCTTTTGCCTGCAAGTCCTGGTTAGCAACCGCAGAATTTAAAGCCTTAACAGTAAATCCTCTGTCTTTTTCTTTTATCTTTGCTGATTTGCCTTTTTTGCCGCGCAGGTAATAAAGTTTTGCTCTTCTTATACGCCCCTTTTTAAGTACCTCAATTCTTTCGACAGATGGTGAATGAACAGGAAATATTTTTTCAACGCCCACACCGAAAGATATTTTTCTCACTGTAAAGGTTTCTTTGGTATTACTTCCTTTTCTTGCAATTACAACTCCATCAAATGGTTGAAATCTTTCCTTGTCTCCTTCCACAACTTTTACCATAACCCTTACTGTATCTCCGATATTGAACTCGGGTATATTCTTTTTTAAACCTTCTTCCACAGATGTTATAAGATTCATTTTAACTCTTCCTCCTTTATTTCTTTTAACAATTCATGGTCTTCATTACTAATTTCTTTTCTTGAAACAAGGAGATCCGGTCTCCTTGTTATTGTACGCCGCAGCGCTTCTTTTCGCCTCCAGCGCTGAATATCTTTATGGTTTCCCGAAAGCAAAACCTCGGGAACTTTATATCCCCTGAATACAGGAGGCCTTGTGTAATGAGGATAATCGAGTATTCCCCATGAAAACGATTCTTCTTCTATAGAATGTTCATCTCCAAGCACTCCGGGAATTAGTCTTGTAACAGCATCTATTATAACTAATGCGGGTAATTCTCCGCCAGTTAATATATAATCGCCGATTGAAATTTCTTCATCAGCCAATATTGATGTAACCCGTTCATCAACAGCTTCGTATCTTCCACAAAGTAATATTATTTGTTTCTTTTCCCCTGATAATTTCATTGCCATTGTCTGATCGAATCTGCTGCCAGAGGGACTCAACATAATCACCTTGCGTTTTTCTTTATCAGGACATATTGCATCAACAGCATCGAAAAAAGGTTCTGGCTTCATTACCATTCCTGCTCCGCCGCCATATGGATAATCATCAACACTCTTATGTTTATTTTTTGCATAATCCCTGAGATTATGTATGTTTATATTTATCAAGTCCTTCTGGATGGCTCTTTTAATAATGCTTTCATTTAAGTAAGCACTGAAAATTTCAGGGAAAATGCTTATAACATCAAATCTCATAATATAAGAAACAGCAAGGGGTAAAAGGACGGAGAATACCTTCTACCCCTCGAATAGATAATTTTGACAATTCAGGATGTATTTAGATTATATTTACACCCTGCTATCAGGCAAATTTATTCTTACTCAAGAATTTCAAGTACGCAGCGTTTGCCAACCTTTGTTCCTGAAGCGCTCAGAATTGTGCGCATTGCACGTGCGGTTTTGCCCTGTTTGCCGATTACTTTTCCGAGATCGCTCTGCGCAACCCTGAGTTCAAAAACAGTTGTTTTTTCTCCATCAACTTCGGTAACACTTACTTCTTCAGGTCTGTCAACCAGAGCCTTTGCCATTTTCTCAACTAATTCTTTCATCATGTCCCACCTCCATATGAGTTTAGGGCAAGATTAAAGTCCAGCCCTTTGCATAAGCTTTTTTACTTTATCTGTAGGTTGTGCTCCATGTTGTAACCATGTTTTAGCCTTCTCTAAATCAATTTTGATTTCAGAGGGTTCTTTCAAGGGATCATATGTCCCTAAAATCTCTATAAAAGGGCCGTCTCTTCTTGCCCTTGAATCTGCAACTACAACCCTGTAGAAAGGTCTCTTATGCGCACCTAATCTTGTGAGTCTAATTTTGACCAAAACATCACCTCCTTCTTAAAGTCTTTAATTTTAATATATTTCAATTCATAAAGTAAATATTTATGTTCAATCAATTGATTTAAATCCATATTTTGAGTTATTATTACACTCTATGGATACAAAAAAATATTTAGAAGAATCAAGTCGTTATATTATGAATACTTACAACAGGTATCCTGTTCTTCTTAGAAAAGGCAGGGGGATAAAAGTATGGAGTTCTGACGGAAAAGAATACCTTGATTTTGTCGGAGGAGTGGCTGTCAATATTCTCGGACATTGTCATCCGAGAGTTGTTGTTGCTATTCAGAAACAGGCACAAAGACTTATTCATGTCTCGAATTATTATCATATAGAACCACAAATAAAGCTTGCGCGGTTACTTGTAGAGAATTCATTCGCAGAAAAAGTATTTTTTTGCAATTCAGGTGCTGAAGCTATTGAAGCTGCGATCAAACTTGCCAGGAAATATGCAAAAGAAAACTTAAGTCCCGAACGTTATGAGATTATTACTGCTGAAAATTCATTCCATGGAAGAACATACGCAGCAGTTACCGCAACAGCACAGGAAAAGTTTCATACTGGTTTTGAACCACTCGTTCCGGGATTTGTTTATGTGCCCTTTAATGATATAAAAGCTCTGGAGAAAGCTATAAATGAAAGAACATGCGCGGTTTTACTCGAACCGATTCAGGGTGAGGGAGGTGTAAGAGTACCGGAGAGTAATTATCTCAAGCAGGTAAGGGAAATATGCAATGTAAACAATATATTGTTGATACTCGATGAAGTTCAGACGGGTATGGGCAGGACAGGAAAGTTTTTTGCGCATGAACATTTTAACATTACACCGGATATAATGACGGTTGCAAAAGGTCTTGGAGGAGGGGTACCGATAGGAGCCATGCTTGCAACTGATAAAGTAGCTTCTGCATTTGTGCCCGGAAATCATGCATCTACATTTGGCGGTAATCCATTGGTCTGCGCTGCCGGGGTTGCTACAATAGAAACATTGCTTGAAGATGGTTTTATTCTCGATCATTGTAAAAGAATGGGCAAGTACTTTATAGAGAAACTTCAGATCCTGAAGGAAAAATTTCCTTTGTTGATTAAAGAGATAAGAGGTCTCGGGTTGCTTATTGGCATGGAATTAAATGCGGATTGTGCTCGGATAGTTAAAACATGTTTGGATAAGGGTGTTTTGATTAACTATACTTCTGGCAATGTGCTGCGTTTTATCCCCCCTCTTATTGTTCAGAAAAAGGATATTGACCATTTAATTGGAGTTCTTGAAGAGATTTTCTTAAAGATGTAGCCTGTTTATCATTTCATGTTTTGTTAATAATGAGAGGTTATTTTTATGAAAAGAGATTTTTTAACTGTAATGGATTTATCTTTCAATGAATTAAATGGTTTGCTTAAGAGGTCGATTGATTTAAAAAAAGGCATTGATGCAAATAAATGTCCTCTAATCGGAAAGAGTATAGGTCTTCTTTTTGAAAAAGCATCGACAAGGACAAGAATATCTTTTGAAGTTGGAATATATCAACTGGGAGGGCAGGCAATATATATGAATCCCAGGGAGATACAGATAGGGAGAGGTGAAACTCTTCATGATACTGCAAAGGTAATGTCAAGGTATCTTCGCGGGGTTATAATTCGCACTTTCAGTCATAAAACCCTTGAAGAATTTGCAAGATATTCTTCCGTGCCTGTGATAAACGGGCTCAGTGATAAACACCATCCCTGTCAGGCTCTCGCTGATCTGATGACCATTCTCGAAAAGAAAGGAAAACTCGAAGGGATTAAACTTGCTTTTGTTGGAGATGGCAATAATGTCGCAAATTCACTCATTGAAGCTTCTTCAATTACAAAGATTAAGATGAAAATCGCATGTCCGAAAGGATATGAGCCTGTTCCGGATGTTTTAAAACGCGCAAAGGGATATGTAGAAGTTTTAAACGATCCTTTCAAAGCTGTTGAAAACGCCGATGTAGTGTATACGGATGTATGGGTAAGTATGGGACAGGAAAAGGAAGCTTTAAAGAAAAAAAAGAAATTTAAAAAATATCAGATTAATAAAGAAGTCCTCGGGCAAGCAAAAAAGGATGCTATAGTCCTGCATTGTATGCCAGCCCATAGAGGAGAGGAAATAACTGATGAAGTAATGGATGGACCTCAGAGCGTTGTTTTCGATCAGGCAGAAAATAGACTCCACACCCAAAAGGCTTTGCTTGAATTTTTACTGTCTTAAATATTATAAGCTCTTATGAAAAGAAAATATCTTTTTTTATCCATTATATTTTTATTTGTTTTGCCAGGTTATGTTTTTGCAAAGCCTGTAAAAATACAGATAGTGCCCCGAAAAATTTTTCCGGGAGACGCATTTTTGATAAAGATAAAAAACCTCAGGAATAAGAATACACCTGTGGCTCTCATAAATAAAAAAGAATTTGCTTTTGTAGAATTCGGGAAAGGTTGTTATATAGCAATCGGAGCTATTGACATAAATGCCAGACCAGGAAAATATAAAATAAAAATCAAGTCCGGCAATAGTAGTTTCAAAAGTAATTTGTTAGTAAAAAGAAAAATATTTCCTTCAGTATCCTTGAATCTTCCGGATGAAAAAGTCTTTCCGTCTGACGATGATCTCAAGAGGATTCAGGATGAAAATATAAAAATGAATGAAGTATCCGGGTTGATTACCGAAAAGAAATGGGAGGGGAATTTTATTTTTCCACTTGAAAATGAAATATCTACTCTATTTGGAGTGAAGAGAATAATGAACGAACAATGGACGAGCATACATAAAGGGCTTGATTTTAAGGGTAAAGAGGGAGAAGAAGTTAAAGCATCAAATAACGGAAAGGTTGTTCTAACCGAAGAACTGTTTTATGGCGGTAATACAATTGTGATTGATCATGGTCTTGGAATTTATTCTATATATATGCATCTTTCGCGTATCAAGGTAAAATCAGGGGATGAAATTAAAAAAGGCGAAATAATCGGGAATGTAGGCTCAACCGGCAGGGCAACGGGACCACATTTACATTTCGGAATTAAGTTAAATGGTATTAATGTGAATCCAGATTCATTGATAAAACTAAATATTTAACCCGAAAACATAATCCATATAAAATTATTCTATAATTTTCGGTACCCTGTAGAATTTTTCAGTATGCGACGGGCAGTTTTTCAGGGCATCTTCAACAGATAAAGAAGAGACGGCTGTGTCTTCTCTCATAACGTTATTTAGTGAAATCACGTGTGAAGTGGGTTCTATTCCTTTGGTATCGAGTTTATTTAATTGTTCTACATAATCAAGGATGCTGCTTAACTGTGAGCCGAAAAGCTCCTTTTCTTCCTCTGTAAGATTAAGTCTTGCGAGCGTTGCGATATGTTCAATTTCTTTTTTTGTAATTTTCATGCTAAATTTTTTCAAGATTTGCGAAACGAACAGCAAGGCGCTTTATCCCTATATTTGGGAAATTTACCATAACCTTGGCGTCATCGCCGTCACCATAACAATCTCGTACCACACCGATTCCCCACGAAGGATGTTTTACCCTGCATCCTGCTGTGTATATAGTAAAGTTCTCTGCTATTTTGATTTTTTGTTTAATAGTGGAGAGTTGAAGTGGATGATTGAAAGAAATTTTTTCTATCCATTTGCAGCATTCCCTGGGAATATCTTTAATAAAACGAGAGGGTTCCTGTTCCTGTAACTTTGTGTAAAGCTTTCGTTTTCTGGCTCCTGTAAGCCATAGTACATCTTTTGCCCTTGTCATTCCAACATAGAGTAATCTTCTCTCCTCTGCTATTTCTTCTTCATTGTTGAGGGCTTTACAGTAAGGAAGGACTCCCTCTTCAAGCCCTGTTATGAAAACTACAGGGAATTCAAGTCCTTTAGCGTTATGCAGGGTCATTAGGGAAACACAGTCTGTGTTACATGGTTCATCCATATTTGTTATCAAAGATATTCTGTCAATAAAATCTTTAATATCTTTGTTGTCAGAGGAAGAGATAAGTTCCTCTATATTATTTTTTCTTTCTTCTTCGAGAATTTCTGAAATTCCTGTTGTTTCATAGATATGTTTGAGCATATCACCTGCAGATTTATATTTTGTTGCAGAAAATGTGTCTACCATATTCACAAACTCGGTTAGTTTTTCTTTAACAGCAGGGGCAAAACTTTCTCCCTTTAATGTTAATTTTAATGCGTCAAAAAGAGAAAGAGATTTTTTCCTTGCTTCATGTTCTATTTTAGATATTGTGGCAGAACCTATGCCGCGATGTGGTATATTTATTATTCTTCTAAAACTTACATTATCACCATGATTAAGTGCCAATCGCATGAATGCTATTATATCTTTTATTTCTTTCCTTTGATAAAAACTAATTCCACCAACAATTCTGTAAGGAATGCCGTTGTATCTTATTGCGTCTTCCAATACCTTTGCCTGTAAATTAACCCTATAGAAAACTGCAAAATCCCGATAAGAATAAGTCCCTTTAAGGTAATATTCTTTGATAGCTCTTGCAATATATTTTGCTTCATCAACGTAAGTATTGAACCAGCAGAAATGGACTTTTTCTCCTCTTCCTTTTTCGGTCCAGAGATTCTTAATCTTCCTTTTCGGATTCCGCGAAATTAAGGCTCCTGAAACATCGAGAATATGCTGGGTGCATCTGTAATTTTGCTCGAGTTTTATTATTTTTGTGCCGTTAAAATCTTTTTCAAAGTTGTAAATATTATTTATGTTTGCTCCTCTGAATTTATAAATACTCTGGTCATCATCTCCGACAACACATATGTTTTTGTGTCCTGATGCAAGCAGTTTTAAAAGGTGATACTGGGCAAAATTAGTGTCCTGAAATTCATCAACGAGGATATATTGAAATTTATTCTGATACATTTCAAGAAGATTATGGTGCTCTTTGAACAATTTTATGGTTAGCATTATAAGATCATCGAAATCGAGTGCATTACATCTTTTTAATTCATCCTGATACCTTACATAAACTTTTGCAATCTTTTCATCGAATCCGAATCCCTCTCCAGTTGAAAGGAAATCCTGAGGGCTTATTAAGGATGATTTAAGAAAGCTGATGCGTGAAACTATACCTTTATATAGGGCTTCGTATATCTTAAATTCTTTGAGGATATGTCTTACAAGATTATACTGATCATCTTCATCGTAAATAGTGAAATTGTTGTTATATCCCAATGCTTTTATTTCTCTTCTTAATATTCTGCTGCATTGAGAATGAAAGGTTCCGATCCATGCTCCATTAATATCTTTTTCAATCAGCCTGCTTATGCGCTCTTTCATCTCATCAGCAGCCTTATTTGTGAAAGTTACAGTGAAAATTGAATCATGAGGTAGTTTTTTTGCTTTTGTGAGATGAATAAATTTATGAGCTATTAATCTTGTTTTACCGCTTCCTGCACCTGCAAATACAAGCATTGGCCCTTCAGAATAATTAAGGGCTTCTTTTTGTTTGGGATTCAGATCATACATGGGCATCTCCTTTGACGTATAAATAATATAACAGATTTAAGACTAAAAAATCCAGAAATCATAAAGGGTTACAAAATTTTTTATACATCAAACCCTTCCTATTCGACAGTAACACTCTTGGCAAGGTTTCGTGGTTGATCAACATCGCATCCTCTAAGAACAGCAATATGATAAGCAAGAAGTTGCATCGGAACCGTAAAAATGATTGTTGCCAGGAATGTATTAGTCCCGGGAACTTTAATGCATCTGTCAGAAGAACTGCAGATGTCATTTGTTCCAGAATTTGTAAAAGCTATGATCTTCCCCCCTCTGCTTTTAACCTCCTGAATATTTGATAAGATTTTGCTCTGAAGTTCATCCTCTGGAGCGAGCACGACAACCGGAAGTTCTTCATCAATCAAAGCTATAGGCCCGTGTTTCATTTCACCTGCAGGATAACCTTCAGCATGTATATATGATATTTCTTTTAATTTTAAAGCTCCTTCAAGCGCAACAGGAAAACATATTCCTCTTCCGAGATACAGAAAATCTGTTGCTTTGAAAAATTCACGAGCTATATTTTTTATTTGTTCATCAGATTGAAGAGTTTCTTCGACCTTTCCCGGAAGAAGAAGGATTTCTCTTAGCATGTTCCGGGCTGTTTGTTTTGAAATCCTCTCTTTGATAATGCCAAGCGCGATTGTGAAAAGGTATAAACCTACAATCTGGGTAGTAAAAGCTTTTGTAGATGCAACCCCTATTTCAGGCCCTGAATGAGTATAGAAAACTCCGTCAGCTTCCCTTGAAGATGTACTGCCTACAACATTGCATATTGAAAGAACTGTTGCCCCCAGTCTTTTCGCCTCTCTTTGTGCAGCAAGTGTATCAGCGGTTTCTCCTGATTGAGTTATTACAATCATTAAATCACCCTTAGAGATAATCGGTTTCCTGTATCGGAATTCAGAAGCAATATCAACTTCAACAGGAATTCTTACGAGTTCTTCGAGCATATATTTACCGATAAGCGCGGCATGATATGAGGTGCCACAGGCAACTATGAAAATTTTCTGGATATTTTTTAATTGCTCTGGCCTGACAGAAAATTCTTCAAGGTTGATTTCGCCTGTTTCGATATTAAATCTTCCTCTTAATGTATCGGCAATAGCTCTCGGCTGTTCATATATTTCTTTGAGCATAAAATGCCTGAACCCTCCTTTTTCAGCCATTGAGGGACTCCATGAAATAGTCTGGATAGTTTTATCAATTATATTTCCTTCAAGATCAGTGAAAATACAGCCATCTTTTGAAAGAATAGCCATCTCGCAATCATTTAAAAAAACTACTCTGTTTGTATAATTTAAAAATGGAGGAATATCCGAGGCAATGAAGCATTCACCTTCGCTAATTCCTGCAACCAGTGGGCTGTCTTTTCTTACGCCAACTATTTTGTCTGGTTCTTTTTCATTTATAACCGCGATGGCATAAGCTCCTTTAACTTCTCTCAAAGCTGCTCTTACAGCGTCCTCAAGGGTAAGAGTCCTTGAATGATAATTTACAAGATGTGATAAAACTTCTGTATCGGTTTCGGATTTAAAAACATAACCCTTTCCGATTAATTGTTTTTTTAAGTCAAGATAGTTTTCGATAATCCCGTTATGAACAAGAACTATTCCATCAGACCTGTGAGGATGCGCATTTTCCTCAGAAGGCTTTCCGTGAGTAGCCCATCTTGTATGTCCGATTGCTGTGGAACTTTCAGGATTTTCTTCTTCAAGCATTGATGAAAGTTCTTTTATTTTTCCGGTTTTTCTTCTAACTTCTATCTTGTTATTTAAGAAAAAAGCTATACCGGCAGAATCATAACCTCTATACTCAAGACGTTTAAGTCCTTCGATAACTATTTTGACCGCATTTCTATTCCCGATATACCCTATTATCCCGCACATGTTATTTCTTGCTGTTTCTTTTTTCTTTTAATCTTCTTTTAAGAGCCCAGCCCTCTATATTTTTTTGCTCAACTCTACTCAGGGCAAGAGAATCAGGAGGAACATTGACTGTAATTGTAGAGCCTGCTCCAACAAAAGCTCCTTTCCCGATTTTAACTGGAGCAACAAGTTGTGTGTCACTTCCGATAAAAACATTATCTTCTATAGTTGTTATATATTTATTCTTACCATCATAATTGCAGGTTATTGTTCCAGCTCCGATATTCACATCATTGCCAATTTTTGCATCTCCCAGATAAGACAAATGAGAAGCTTTTGTGCCCTGGCCTATAATTGATTTTTTTACCTCTACGAAATTCCCGATTTTTGCGTTTTCACAAATAACCGAGCCCGGACGAATATGTGCAAAAGGTCCTATTATAGCATTGCTTTTGATAATAGAACTCTCGATAAGAGTTGAATCTTTTATTATTGTTTTGTCTTTAATTTCACTATCAACTATTCTTACATTCGGATATATAGTGCATCCTTCCCCAATTGTGGTGAATCCTTCTATGATTACATTGGGATATATAGTAGTACCATGTCCTATCTGTGCACTTGGTGAGATAAAAGTAGAACCAAAGTCAATGAAGGTAACTCCTGATTCAAGAAATTTCTTTATGATGCGGTATCTCATGGTATTTGCTGCAAGATTAAGTTCTTCACGGGTATTAACTCCTGTTAATTCTTCTTCTAAACCAATGCAGATTGCATCTGTTTTAAATCCTTTGCTTTTTGCTATACCTATAATATCTGTTAGATAATATTCGCCTTTTGATGTGTTTAAAGGTATTTTTTTCAGTAGATTCAATGCATTATTTTCAATTGCATATATCCCGCTATTTACCTCTTTAATTTTTTTCTGTTCTTCTGAAGCGTCTCTTTGCTCTACTATTGAAATAACCCTGCCTTTTTCATCCCTTAAAATTCTGCCATAGGATGAAGGTTCTTTTGATTCAAAAGATAAAACAGATACCTGATTTTTCCTTTTTTTATGAAGTGCTAAAAAATTTAAGATGGTGCTTTTTGTAATCAGAGGGGTATCACCATTCACAATAAGTACTGTTCCTGTAAAACCTTTAAGTTGAGGCAAAGCCTTTAATGCAGCATCCCCTGTGCCCTTAGGTACTGTCTGTTTTACAAATATTATTATGTCATTCTGCCAGGAAACTGCTTCTTTTAACTCTTTAATATTTTTACCTGCTACTACGATTAATTTCTCCGGTTTTATAGATTTAATTGTATCAATTATATATTGAATCATTGGTTTGCCGAGTATTTTATGCAGAACCTTCGGGATATTGGATTTCATTCTTGTTCCAAGGCCTGCGGCGAGAACAACAGCGGAAATCCTCATTCTTTTGCCTCTATTAATTTTGAAGGAGTAGCGATTCCACCCGAAAGAATGACTTTAATGCCTTCGTCAATAGGAATGTCTGTATAAAACATATTTTCTTCTCTGAAAAGCACAATTTCTCCAAGATAAAGATTGTTTGTTGGGATATATACTGCATTCAATTTTGATTCATTCCCATTTCTGTCTTTTTTAATAACACTGCCCTTTGTGAGAAATCCAAAAGAAAAAACACCGGGTCTGGGATATTCTACAAGCACGAATTTTTTAAATGATACTTCCTTGCTATCAGGTGAAAAAGCATCGACAAGTTGTTTGACAGCAGTATAAATTCCCTTGAATACAGGAATCCTGAGCATAATTTTTTCAGCATATCCTATTATTCTCTGTCCAATGACATTTGTTGAAATTATTCCTATGATGAAAATAATAACAATAGCTGAAATGAATCCAAGACCACGTACGTGGTAACCGAGAATATTATAATAAAAAGGTTCGAGTAAGCCATCAACGAGCTTGAAGAACCAGCTAATTACAATTATGGTTACTATCGCTGGTATTGATATTATTAGACCTGCAAAAAATCTGCGTTTAAAGGTTGAGCGTATGGAAGTATGCATATTACTTCCCAACTTTGCTAATTACCTCGTCAGGAGCATCAAAATTTGTATAAACATTCTGAATATCATCATGGTCTTCAAGAGCTTCAATCAGACGAATCATTTGTTCGGCATTTTTACCATCAAGCGTGGCATAGTTCTTTGGAAGCATTGTTATTTCAGCAAATGATACCGGGATGCCAGCTTTTTCGATGCTTGATTTTACAATATTCATATTTTCAGGGCTTGTTATAATTTCAAAGCTTTCTTCTTTAGGGTCGTTTTTCATATCTTCAGCGCCTGCATCAAGTACAATTGACATAAGCGAATCCTCGTCTATTTTTGTTTTATCCACGAGAATATATCCCTTTTTCTGAAACATCCATGCAACACAGCCGGATTCGCCGAGATTCCCGCCATTTTTTGTCATTATATGTCTGATTTCAGAGCTTGTTCTGTTTTTATTGTCAGTTAATATTTCCATAAGAATTGCAGCGCCACCAGGACCATAACCTTCATAAACCAATTCTTCATAGTTAACGCCGGGAAGCTCACCAGTGCCTTTCATAATCGCCCGTTTAATGTTATCAGCAGGCATATTGACTTCCTTGGCTTTTTCGATTGCGGTTCTCAGTCTCGGATTTCCAGAGACATCCCCTCCGCCGATTCTTGCTGCAACAGTAAGTTCTTTAACAATCTTTGTGAAAATTTTTCCGCGTTTTGCGTCAGTACTTGCTTTTTTATGTTTTATCTGAGCCCATTTAGAGTGTCCAGACACACCATCCCTCCGGTTAGTTTATTGAAGAAGATAAGTTTATGATAATTCTACAGGAATAAGACTGTCAAGACTCAATCCCATATTCCTTAATCTTTGTTAACAAAGTTTTATAGCTTACCTGAAGTATTTCAGCAGCTTTTGTTTTATTTCCCTTTGTTTGTTTAAGAACATCCATTATCCGTTGCATTTCCACTTTTCTTGTGGCTTCTTTCGATACATATTCGAGAGTCCCGCTGATTGCGCCGGGTTTTTCGTCTGTAAAAGCCTTAGAATATTTGTCAAGAATGAAATGTTCGGGAGAAATAACATCTCCTTCACATAAGATTACAGCTCTTTCTATAGCATTCTCGAGCTCTCTTACATTGCCTTTCCAGTAATAATTTGAAAGAAGTTCAAGAGCTTCTTTTGATATTTCTTTAATAGGTGTTTTGATTTCCTGACAGTACTTGTTAATAAAGAAATCTACGAGCAGTGGGATATCTTCTTTTCTTTCACGAAGCGGTGGTATTTGTATCGGAAATACATTCAGTCTGTAAAAGAGATCTTCACGAAACTTTTTTTCCTCAACAGCTTTTTCAAGGTCCCTATTGCTTGCAGCAACTATCCTGACATCAACTCTTACTGATTTTACAGCTCCGACTCTTTCAATCTCACCTGTTTCAATTGCTCTGAGCAATTTTGATTGTAAAGTCAGGTCCATGTCTCCAACCTCATCAAGAAAAATAGTTCCATGATCAGCGAGTTCAAACTTGCCGAGTTTTTTTGTGTCAGCACTTGTAAAAGAGCCTTTTTCGTGTCCAAATAATTCTGATTCAAGTAAGTCCCTTGGTATAGCGGCACAATTGATAGGCACGAACGGATATTCTTTTCTCGGACTGAGATTGTGTATTGCCCTTGCAAAAAGTTCTTTGCCTGTTCCGCTTTCTCCGATGAGAAGTACTGTTGTTTTTGTTTGTGCGACTTTTTGAACAATCTGTGCCACATCTATAATGCTTTTACTTTTTCCGATTATACGGGGAATTCCGAGTTTTGTGGCGAATTCTTCTTTCAAAAGGAGATTTTCCTTGACAAGCTTCTGGGTTTCAATCGCTCTCTTTATCAACATAAGAAGATGGTCTGTATCAAAGGGCTTTGTTATGAAATCAAATGCACCCAGTTTCATTGCTTCGACAGCAGTTTCAACAGAACCATATGCTGTCATTATAATTACTGGAACCATGGGATTTTCTTCTTTCGAAGCTTTGAGAACCTCTATCCCATCTTTTATCGGGACCTTGAGATCTGTAAGGACAAGGTCAATTCTGTTTTCTTTGAGAAATTTAATCCCTTTTTCACCTTCTTCTGCAATAAGTACGCGATAACCCTCTGATTCAAGAGTTTCTCTAAGCATTTCTGCCATTGATTCTTTATCTTCTATAACAAGAATTGTTTCCATCAGTTTACCTTTGAATTGGTTAAAGCTTCTTTACATGAGCATTTTCTAATTGGTGGTAAAAGCAAGATGGTTTTCTTCAAGAGATTTTTTAAGATAGCATTGCTTTTATTCATATTTTCAATAACTTCAGTTGTTGTAAGCTTTTTGCCTGTAATTCCTGCTGCATAGTTGGTGACAATAGCGAGGGAAGCATAACAGATTTCTGCTTCCCTCGCAAGACATGCTTCAGGCATCCCTGTCATTCCAACAATATCAGCTCTTATCTGAGAATAAAATTCAATTTCTGCCCTTGTTTCAAGTCTCGGGCCATTTGTGCAGAGATAGGTTCCGGATTTTCTCAGGTTAATTCCGAGAATATTCCCGGCTTCAATAATAGAATTTCTTAATTCAGGACAATAAGGCTCAGTAAAATCAATATGAACTACACCCTCTTCACCATTGAAAAAAGTAGCTTCTCTGCCATTTGTCATATCTATTATTTGATCTGGAACAACTATCGTTCCAGGGGACATCAAAGCATCTATGCTACCGGTTGCTCCTGTAGCGATTATTCTTTCAACTCCGAGCTTTTTAAACCCCCAGATATTTGCTCTGTAATTTATTTTATGAGGTGGAATTGAATGGTTTGCTCCATGTCTCGGAAGAAAAGCCAGATTTATGCCTTTTAGATCAGCAATGGTATAAGAATCAGAAGGAGCTCCGTAAGGAGTAGAAATATCTGTTTTTTCTTTAACTATCACCCCTTCGATATTATACAGACCGCTACCACCAATTATACCAATCATGATCTTCATTTAAACATTTTACCACAATATTAATCATGAAAATATATTTTAATCCGAAAAATGTTGTGTTGTAATTTAACCACACTTAATATTAATACTTAACACAAAAAACTAATTTATAAGTTGAAGTAATACTTTACTTATCGCCGTAAAGACGCTGTTTTGAGACAATATGTTCAAAATATAATAGTATTTTCTATCTGGCATTTTATTTGCTTTTATATAATAACGATGCGTTTACAGAGAACTTTAAGAGAAGAAATTATTTTAGAAGGTATTGGCTTGCATACAGGAAGTTTTTCAAGGGTATGTATAAAGCCAGCGCCCCGTGACAGCGGTATTGTTTTTGTTCGTACTGACAGGAATGTTTCTATCATGGCAAATGTTAATTCAGTATCCGACACAGCTTTTGCAACTACTCTTGGTTATAATGGCACGAAAGTCAGGACTGTTGAGCATGTGCTTGCAGCTCTTTCTGGACTTGGTATAGACAATGCTGTTATTGAGGTCAATGGCAAGGAAATGCCAATTCTTGACGGAAGTTCTCTCGAAATTTCAGATCTGATAATAAAGAGCGGGATAGCAAAACAGAGCAAAAAAAGACCTTATATAAAAATCACCTCGCCGGTTACTTTATCTGAAGGAAACTCTGAAATAGCTGTTGTTCCCTACAACGGAAGACGCATTACTTATAGAATACACTTTAATCACCATTTCCTTGGAGAGCAGGCTATGAGCATTGAGCTTACAGAGGAGAATTTTATGATGGAGATCGCTCCTGCAAGAACATTCGGATTTCTAAAGGACGTTGAATATCTTAAAGCAAATGGTTTTGCGCGTGGCGGTTCATTCGAGAATGCAATAATTCTCGGCGATCAGGGGGTTCTTAATTCAACAGGATTGAGATACAGGGATGAATTTGTAAGACATAAAATACTTGATTTGATCGGTGACTTTTCATTATGCGGTTTTCCTATATACGGTCATATCATTGCGAATAAGTCAGGGCATACCACAAATATAAAGTTTATTAAAAAGCTTCTTATGAATACTGACCATTGGGAGCTTGTCTCTGAAAACACACAACAACCCGCTGTAATATATTCCTAAAAAATCATTTAAATTCAAAGAGTTGCAAATTTTACTTGAATTTTATCCCCATAATAGAGTTACATATTTATGTAAGAAGACCGCAAAAGAAAGGCTGGAGAGGTTCATCCCCAGCCCCAAATAATAAGTCTGTACATGTAAAAGGTAACTTATTTTTTCTTTGCGGTCTTCTTTGCCGGTTTCTTTGCTGCTTTCTTTGTTGCTGCCATTATATTCACCCCCTTTCTTTCCGCACATTATAAAAGTATGCGGAAATAAACCTCACCTATAGTCTACCTATAAGTGTAATCCGTTTGCCCGATAGAATCTTTTTCAGGCTTGAATCACCTTTTTTCTTTTTAACCTTATATTCATCCTCGTCCATAAGAATGTAATCTATCTCATGGTTAAATCTTCTTTCTATATCTTTTAGATCCTTTGCCAGCGAAGAAGATGAAGCACCGAGAACAAATAAATTAACCGGTGTTTCGTCATCTCCTTCGGCATAAGGTCCAAAAATAAAAGCAGCTTTGGCGCCTGATGCTCTAAGAACAGCCTTCAGTGCGCCGGGTAAGCCGAGAGATTTTGTAATAAGATTTTTTAGTTCAGAAAAGAGAGGAGATTCTTTGTTTGCCTGAAAGTATTTCAGATTGACAATCTTTTCACTTGTCACAATTCCCATCTTCTCAAGATTGTCAAGCTCTCGTTTAATGCCTGAAGGATTTTTACGGAGGAGTTTGGCTATTTCCCTGATGTAGAACTGTTCATCGGGGCTATTAAGCAACAAAGAAAGAACATCTGCTCTTATTGATGATGAAAATAAATTTTTTAACATTTTATATACCTGTATATGTTTATACAACAAAAAATTCTATTTGTCAACAAGAAAATTATATTTGAGAACAGATGGTGCAAATTTGTAAACGATTATATATTTGGTACATCTGTTTACAATTAATCAACTATTGTTGTTTTTTAAACATATTTGGTATCTTTTCTGAGGGAAACCCCTCCTGTTATTGATACTGGTACGCCGATATTTCTCCGGCATTTCATGCATTACCACTTAAGACTGCCTTTAAAGACAGCTTTCCTGCCAAGTTCTTCTTCAATCCTTAGAAGCTGGTTATATTTTGCAAGTCTTTCAGATCTTGCAGGTGCTCCTGTCTTGATTTGTCCTGCGTTTGTCGCAACGCATATATCTGCCATTAAAGAATCTTCTGTTTCTCCTGATCTGTGAGAAAATACGCATGTATAACCGGCTTTTCTTGCCATATCTACGGTTTGCAGGGTTTCGGTAAGAGTTCCAATTTGATTTAGTTTTATAAGAATTGAATTGGCAATATGTTGTTTGATTCCCTGTTCAAATATCTCAGGATTTGTTACAAAGATATCATCACCAACAAGCTGAACTTTTTTGCCGAGTCTTTTTGTGAGTAATTTCCAGCCTTCCCAGTCATCTTCTGATAAACCATCTTCAATAGAAATTATCGGATATTTACCCAAAAGATTTTCATAAAAATCTATCATTTCCCCGGATGAAAGTTTGCTATTATCAGCTTTAAGTATGTATTTGCCATCTTCGTAAAATTCGCTCGCGGCAGCATCAAGAGCGATTGAAATATGTTTTCCGGGTTTATATCCGGCTTTTTCGATCGCGCTGATAATTATCTGGATAGCTTCTTCATTCGAGGACAGATTCGGAGCAAAGCCTCCCTCATCTCCTACAGAAGTATTTAATCCTCTGGATTTCAAAACAGACTTGAGAGTATGATATGTCTCAGCAGCCATTCTTAAGGCTTCTCTGAAAGTTTTTGCACCTTTCGGAACTATCATGAATTCCTGAATATCAACATTATTATCTGCATGTTTGCCGCCATTGAGAATATTAAGAAATGGCACCGGAAGCCTGACAGCTTTAACCCCTCCGACATATCTGTATAAAGATACCTTCTTATTAATTGCTGCAGCTTTTGCGGTAGCGAGGGAAACACCAAGAATAGCATTAGCTCCGAGAAAAGCCTTGTTTTTGGTGCCATCGAGCTTAATCATTAGTCTGTCTATCTGGCTTTGTTTTTCCGGTGGCATCCCTATGATTGCAGGAGCAATAATTTCATTAACATTCTTTATGGCATTCAGCACGCCTTTGCCGAGGTAACGTCTTTTGTCTCCGTCTCTTAATTCTATAGCTTCCTTGCTACCTGTTGATGCCCCTGATGGCACTGATGCTCTTCCAGTTATACCATTGTCGAGAATAACATCCACTTCAACAGTAGGATTTCCTCTTGAATCAAGAATTTCTCTCGCAAATACTTTTTTGATTGTAGCCATTTAATTTTCCTCCAATCGTTTTTATAAAACATTTTATTTTAAATTAGTTTACTTTACAATAAAAAAATATATAAACCAAAAAATACAATTTACATAATACAGATGTTGCGAAACAATTTATTTCTATAACAACCCCTTTGTTCCCCCTTTGTTAAGGGGGATTAAGGGGGTTGTTTACTGGCAATAACTCAATTTATGAAACAAAATAAACTACCTTAGTATAAGAATGAACATGGCTTTATTTTATATTTTGATGTAGTTGCCTATTTTATCTCTGAGGCTTACGCTCCGACTTCAGCCTCAGTATAAAAAGACCCGTGATTTTGTTTCATAAATTGAGCTATTGCCATTTGATTATTTTAATAGTTGTTTGCCACGAACTATAAGCTATTCGCTCTATGTTATTTGATAAACGCTATAACGCAATGAACGCAATGAACGCTATAAACGCTATAACGCAATAAACGCTATTAACGCTATAACGCTATAACGCTATAACGCTATGAAC
>Ga0078972_1006285_pt1 | contig 28494 bp, 23 predicted proteins | sample YelNatPaOPGAMG01_FD_67568 | JGI IMG/M metagenome (GOLD analysis project Ga0078972, IMG submission 67568) | Hot spring thermophilic microbial communities from Obsidian Pool, Yellowstone National Park, USA - OP-RAMG-01 (SPADES assembly) (version 2) | ecosystem: Environmental > Aquatic > Thermal... | reverse complement strand
CTCCGGGAGCCATTTCACCTGGTAGCGGGGACAGGATTCGAACCTGCGACCTCTGGGTTATGAGCCCAGCGAGCTACCGAGCTGCTCCACCCCGCGTTGGTGAATGCCAGGTTACCGAACGCGCAGCACGCCACCAAATCGCCAGGACCGGCGCGCGGGGTCACCGGGCAAAGCCGGCGCTGAGCCGGTCCTGCGGCGCCGGGCCGGTGCGGCCGCCCGGCGGGCGGTTCACCGAGCTCGCGGCCCGCCGGCGCCGTCATAGCCCGCCGGTGCCACCCCGGTAACCGTCGGAGCAGATCGTTCGCCGCGGCGACGCGTCGCGCCGGTTTCCGGCGCCGAGATCGAGGAGGACGGGTGTCACCCGGCGGACGTGTGAGCGTGGTGGCGATCACCCCCGACCGCCGGGACCGCCGACATGGTGCGAACGCGGCATCCCGCTGCTCACCCCTGGCACCGTCGGCCGCAATCTCGGTGTCCGGCAGCAGCCTCGTCGAACCCGGCGGCGAGTTCGACGCCATCTGTTCGGAGATGCCCGACTCACCGTGGAGCGCACCCGGGGCATCCCCGGGCGCCCACTGCCGAGCTTCCCGGCCGGGGTGTCGGTGGTCCGCCGCGAGGCGCACCCGGCCGCCGGCGGCTTCTCGGCGCGGCTGTGGCTCGGCGGCGAGGAGGAGCTGCTCGCCCCGGCTCTGGCCCGGGCCGGCTGGCACATGAGTTACGTCCCCGACGTCCCCGACGTCCCCGCCCGTCACCAGGCCTCGCGGCTCCGCGACGCCCACCTGCGCCGGCGGCACGGCATGCGGAACACGCTGTGGTTCACCTGGCTGCGCCGGCTCCTGGAGGACATGCAGCCCAACGGCCGTGCCCGCAACCGCGTGTCCTGAACGGCCAGCCTATTTGGCAACCTACTTCGCGTTGTTGTACTTGGTGATGGCGTCGTCGAGCCGCTGCAGCGCCGCGCCGTAGGCGGCGAAGTCGCCCTTCTTCTGTGCGTCCCTGGCCGCGCTCAACGCCGTTTGGATGTCTTGCAGCGCAGCGGCTTTCGCAGGAGTCAAGGTCACCGACCCGTCCGGCGCCGGCGGCACCGCCTGCGGCGGCGAGGGCGGCGACCCGGGCGTGGCGGCCGGCGCCGGCGCGCTCGCGGGCGGGTTCGCCGCGCCGCCGTTCTCGGTGGGCTGGATGCCCGTCGCGGCGGCACCCGCGCCGGGACCGAACAAGCCGTTCAGCGCGTCGCCCACCGTGGGCCCGTATCCGATCTTCTCGTTGTACATCATCGCCACCCGGATCAGCCTCGGGTACGACGAGGCGGCGTCGCTGGCCCCCGGCGAGGCGTAGACCGGTTCGACGTACATCAGCCCGCCCTCACCGACCGGCAGCGTCAGCAGGTTGCCCCACCGGATCCGGTTCTGGTTGTCGCGCCCGATCACGCCGAGGTCCTGGGACACCGCCGGGTCGGTGGTGATCGCGTTGTTGGCCAGCTTGGGCCCGTTGACCTGCCCCGGGATGGTCAGCACGGTGATCCTGCCGTAGGTCGCCGGGTCGGAGCTGGCGCTGATATAGGCGGCCAGGTAGTCCCGCTTGAACCGGTTCATCGCGCTCGTCAACTGGTACGACGCCGAATTGTCGTTCTTGGCAATGTTTTTCGCGACGATGTAGAACGGCGGCTGATAACTGCTGGCGGTCGGGTTCGGATCCAGCGGCACGTCCCAGAAATCCGAGGTGGAAAAGAACGTCACGGGGTCGTTGACGTGGTACTTGGCCAGCAGCATCCGCTGCACCTTGAAGAGGTCCTCGGGGTAGCGCAGGTGGTCGGCCAGCTCCGGGGTGATCTCGCTCTTGGGCTTGACGGTGCCGGGGAAGACCCGCATCCAGGCCTTGAGCACCGGGTCGTTCTCGTCATGCTGGTACAGCGTGACGGTCCCGTCATAGGCGTCGACGGTGGCCTTCACCGAGTTCCGGATGTAGGAGACCTGCTTGTCGGGTCCCAGCCTGTTGAACGCCACCTCGTTGGAGTCGGCGGTCGCCGACTCCAACGAGGTGAGTTGGGAGTACGGGTAGTTGTCCAGCGTGGTGTAGCCGTCGACGATCCACACCAATCGCTTGTTCACCACCGCCGGGTACACGGCGCTGTCGGTGGTCAGCCACGGGGCCACCGCCTCGACGCGCGCCGCCGGGTCGCGGTTGAACAGGATCTTGCTGTTGGACCCGATCACGTTGGAGAACAAGAAGTTCCGCTCCGCGAACTTGGCTGCGAACACGCTGCGGGACAGCCAGCTGCCGATCGGCACCCCGCCGAGCCCGGTGTAGGTGTAGTTCTTGGTCTCGTTGCTGGTCTCGTAGTCGTATTCGCGGTCCGCCCCGTTGCGTCCGACGATCGCGTAGTCGGCGGACGTGTTGGCGATGACGGGGCCGAAGTAGATGCGCGGCTGGTCCAGCGGAGCGGGCCCGTCGGATATCACGACGCCGTTGGCGCCGACGACGTTGACCAGGAACTCCGGGTAGCCACCGTTCTGGTTGGGGTCGTTGGCGATGCCGCGCACCGTGTTCGCCGGCGAGGCGATGAACCCGTTGCCGTGGGTGTAGACGGTGTGCCGATTGATCCAGTCCCGCTGGTTGTCGATCAGCCGGTCCGGGTTGAGTTCCCGCGCCGCGACGACGTAGTCGCGCAGCGCGCCGGTGTGGTCGAGGTAGCGGTCGATGGACAGCTGGTCGGGGAAGTAGTAGAAGTTCTTGCCCTGCTCGAACTGGGTGAAGGCGGGGCTGACGATCGTGGGGTCCAGCAGCCGGATGTTCGACGTGGTGGCGCGGTCGGCCGCGACCTGCTGGGCGGTGGCCCTGGCGTCGCCGGAGTAGTTGCGATACGTCACGACATCGGAGGTCAGGCCGTAGGCCTGGCGCGTCGCGGTGATGCTGCGGCTGATGTACTCGCTTTCCTTCTGCGCCGCGTTGGGTCTGACGCTGATCTGCTCGACGATCAACGGCCAGCCGGCGCCCACGATCACCGACGACAACAGCAACAGCACCAGGCCGATCGCCGGAATCCGCAAGTCCCGGAACGTGATCGCGGAGAACACCGCGGCGGCACAGATCAGGGCGATCGCCATCAGGATCAGCTTCGCCGGCAGCACGGCGTTGATGTCGGTGTAGCCCGCACCGGTGAACGGCTTGCCGCCGCGGCTGTGCGCGAGCAACTCGTAGCGGTCCAGCCAGTAGGCGACCGCCTTGAGCAGCACCAGCGTCCCGACCAGGCTGACCAACTGGATGCGCGCCGAGCGGCTCAGCGCGCCGCTGCGGCCCGAGAGCCGGATCCCGCCGAACAGGTAGTGCGTCAACAGGTTCGCCAAGAACGTCAGGAACACAGTGATGAACACGTAGCCGAGCACCAGCCGGTAGAACGGCAGGTCGAACGCGTAGAAGCCCAGGTCCTTACCGAACTGCGGGTCCTTGATGCCGAAGTCGCCGCCGTGCAGGTACAACTGGATGCGCACCCAGTAGCTCTGCGCGATGATGCCGGCCAGCAACCCGATCGCGACCGGGACCCCGACACCGACCAGGTACGGGCGTGACATCACGACGGCGCGATAGCGTGCCACCGGATCGTTGTCGTTGCCCGGGACGAACACCGGGCGGCTCCGGTAGGCCAGCGCCATCCCCCCGAACACGATGCCGCCGACCAGCAGACCGGCCACCAGGAAGACCACGAGGCGGGTGACCAGCACGGTGGTGAACACCGAGCGATACCCCAGCTCGCCGAACCACAGCCAGTCGACGTACGCATCGATCAGTCGCGGGCCGGCGAGCAGCAGGACGATCACGCCGAGTGCGATCATGATCAGAATTCGGCTGCGCCGGGTTAGCTTCGGCATTCTTGCGGTGGGCCGCATCCCCACTGGCTACGCTCCTGATCGATGAGGCTGGCGTCAACTGGCGTCAACTGGGATCAATGTGGCCGGAGCCGTCCCGCCGGACGGTCCCTGACAGTTTGCTGCGTTTCCACGGATTTTCCCAGACGGTCACGACTAGACGGTCACAACTAGACGGTCACAACTGTACGCACCTCGTCCTGCCGCGGGTTCGGCGTCGTCTGGCACGGCATCGTCTGGCAATTCATCGTCTAGCACGTCGGCGGCTGACCCCCCGACGTGATCTTGTGCAGCGCGTCCACCGCCTCGCTGAGCGTGTCGACCTTGACCAGGCGCATGCCGGTCCCGTTGTCCGAACTCGCCTCGTAGCAGTTTTTCGCGGGCACCAGGAAAACGGTGGCGCCGGCGGCGTGCGCGGCAGCCATCTTGTGCGTGATGCCGCCGATCTGGCCCACCTTGCCGTCGGCGGAGATGGTGCCCGTCCCGGCGATGAACTTCGAGCCGGCCAGCTCGCCGGTGGTGAGCTTGTCGACCACGGCCAGGCTGAACATCAGCCCGGCCGACGGTCCCCCGATGTTGGCCAGGTTGAAGGTCACCTCGAACGGCGCCCACGGCGCATCGAGCACGGCGACACCCATGAAGCCGTAGTCGCGGTCCTTGTTCGCGCCGAGGGTGATCTGCGCCACGCCGGCCGGCTCGTTCTTGCGGCGGAAGTCGATCGTCAGCACCTGGCCGGGCTTGGTGTGCTTGAGGAACCCGGTGAACGCCTCCACATCGGCCACGGGGACGCCGTCGACGGCGTCGATGGCGTCCCCGGATTTCAGCTTGCCCGCCGACGGGCCGGGATCGCTGACCGTCGCCACCGTGACCGCGGACGGGTACTTCAGGTACCCCAGGGCGGCGTACTCGGCGCTGTCCTCGGACTGCTTGAAGTCGGCGTTGTTGGCCTTGTCCACCTCCTCGCGCGACTTGCCCGGCGGGTAGACGACGTCGCGCGGCACCAACTGTTCCTGCCCCGAAAGCCACAGTGTCAGGGCCTCTCCCAGCGAGAGATCGTCGCGCTGGGACACGGTCGTCATGTTGAGGTGACCGGTCGTCGGGTGGGTGACCGCTCCCTGGATCTGCACCACCTGCTTGCCGTCCACCTCGCCGAGCGTGTCGAAAGTGGGGCCGGGCCCCAACGACACGAACGGCACCGTCACCGCCGCCAGCAGCACCCCGAACACCACGATCGGCACCAGCGCGACCATCAAGGTCACAATCCGCCTGTTCACGCCGATTACACTAGACGGGCTCTCCGTTGGGCTCCTTCAGCTACGAGCGTGACCCGGGATTCCACGTTCCGTCCCGGCGATGAGTACCGTTGGGGTTATGGCTGACCTGCCTTTTGGCTTCTCCCCGGAAGACGAGCCCCCGGAAAACGAGCCCCCGGAAAACGAGCGGGGCCGCGACAGCACGAAGGACCCCCACTCCGGGTCGGGCGCCTCCAACCCGTTCGGCGCGTTCGGCTTCGGCGGCGACTTCGGCATGGGCGAGCTGGGGCAGATCTTCACCCAACTGGGTCAGATGTTCAACAGCGCGGGCACCGTCATGGCCGGGGGCAAAACCTCGGGCCCGATCAACTACGAACTCGCGCGCCGCGTCGCGGCCAGCTCGATCGGGTTCGCCGCACCGGTACCCGCCACGACGAACGCGGCGATCGCGGACGCGGTGCACCTCGCCGAGACCTGGCTGGACGGAGCCACGGCGCTGCCCGCCGGCACCAGCAAGGCGGTGGGCTGGTCGCCGGGCGACTGGGTGGACAACACCCTGGAAACCTGGAAGCGGCTCTGCGATCCGATGGCCGAGCAGATCTCGTCGGTGTGGGCGTCCTCGCTGCCCGAGGAAGCCAAGAGCATGGCGGGACCGCTGCTGGCGATGATGTCCCAGATGGGCGGCATGGCGTTCGGTTCGCAGCTGGGCCAGGCGCTGGGCCGGCTGTCCCGCGAGGTGCTGACCTCCACCGACATCGGGCTGCCGCTGGGCCCCAAGGGAGTGGCCGCGATCCTGCCGGAGGCCGTCGAAGCGTTCGCCGCCGGGCTCGAGCAGCCGCGCAGCGAGATCCTCACCTTCCTGGCCGCGCGCGAGGCCGCACACCACCGGCTGTTCAGCCACGTGCCCTGGCTGACCGGCCAGTTGCTGGGCGCGGTGGAGGCCTACGCCCGGGGCATGCAGATCGACATGAGCGGGATCGAAGAGCTGGCGCGCAACTTCGACCCGTCGTCACTGTCGGATCCCGCGGCCATGGAGAACCTGCTCGGCCAGGGGGTCTTCGAGCCCAAGGCGACACCGGCCCAGAAGCAGGCGCTGGAACGCCTCGAGACGCTGCTGGCCCTCATCGACGGGTGGGTGCAGGTGGTGGTGACCGCGGCGCTGGGCGACCGGATTCCGGGCACGGCCGCGCTCGCCGAGACCCTGCGCCGGCGCCGGGCCAGCGGCGGCCCGGCCGAGCAGACGTTCGCCACGCTGGTCGGCCTGGAGCTGCGGCCCCGCAAGCTGCGCGAGGCCGCCGCGCTGTGGGAGCGCCTGACGCAGGCCGCGGGCGCCGACGCCCGCGACGCCATCTGGGCGCACCCGGACCTGCTGCCGTCGGCGGACGACCTCGATGAGCCGGCCGGCTTCATCGACCGGGTCATCGGCGGCGACACCAGCGGCATCGACGAGGCGCTCGCCCAGTTCGAGAAGGACCCGGTCGAGCGCGACCCCGCCGACCGGGGACCCCAGGACCGGGGACCCCAGGACCGAGCACCCCAGGACCGGGCACCCCAGGACCGGGGCCCGGACAGCGGCTCTGTGGATAACTGAATCCGGCGGTCCGCCCGGGCTGGCACAGTCTCGACTCATGCCCCCGGTCCTGGCTCCGGCCCGTTACGCGCTGGACCCGGCGATGCCGGTCCTCCTGCGGCCCGACGGCGCGGTCCAGGTGGGCTGGGACCCCCGCCGCGCCGTGCTCATACAGCCGCCGCGCGGGCTGGCCGCCGCCGACCTGGCCGCGCTGCTGCAGTCCATGCGATCTCCGACGCCGCTGCCCGAGCTGCAACGCCGGGCCGTCGACCGGGGGTGCAACGATCCCGACGGGCTGACCCACCTGGTGGCACAGCTCGTCGGCGCCGGCGTCGCCACCGAATGCCGCCGGGCCGGCGGCCGGACGGCGTCGATCCGGGTCCACGGCCGCGGGCCCCTGTCGGACCTGCTCGTGGAGTCGCTGCGCTGCTCCGGAGCCCGGATCGCGCACAGCAGCCAGCCGCACGCCGCGATGTCGACCGCCGCCGTGGACCTGGTCGTGCTGGCGGACTACCTGGTCGCCGACCCGCGCATGCTGCGCGAGTTGCACAAGCGCAAAGTGCCGCACCTGCCGGTGCGCGTGCGCGACGGCACCGGGCTGGTGGGCCCGCTGGTCATCCCCGGGGTGACCAGCTGCCTGGGCTGCGCGGACCTGCACCGTCGCGACCGCGACGCGGCGTGGCCGGCGATCGCCGCGCAGTTGCGCGACGCCGTCGGGGTCGCCGACCGGGCCACCCTGCTGGCGACGGCGGCGCTGGCGCTCAGCCAGGTGAACCGGGTGATCGCCGCGGTCCGCGGGCAGGAGGGGGCACCCGATCCCGGCCCGCCCCAGGCGTTGAACGCCACGTTGGAATTCGATCTCACCGCCGGAGCCCTGGTGGCGCGCCAGTGGAGCAGGCATCCGCTGTGCTCCTGCTGACACCGCCGCGAGGGGCCGTCCCGGTCCACCGTGCGGATGCGCGTGTCGCCCCGTCGCCGGACTGCGGCCGGCACGGCCCGGCGCCCGGCTGTTGCGAGATCAACACCCCGGGGAGGCTGACCGTCGTGGATGATGGGTGTGTGGCAGACATCAAACGCGGCCGTGCTGCGCGCAACGCGAAGCTGGCCAGCATCCCGGTCGGCTTCGCCGGCCGGGCCGCGCTCGGCTTCGGCAAGCGGCTGACCGGCAAGTCCAAGGACGACGTCCAGGCCGAGCTGATGGAGAAGGCCGCCAACCAGCTGTTCACCGTTCTCGGCGAACTCAAGGGCGGCGCGATGAAAGTGGGCCAGGCGCTCTCGGTGATGGAAGCCGCCATCCCCGAGGAGTACGGCGAGCCCTACCGCGAAGCCCTGACCAAGCTGCAGAAGGACGCCCCACCCATGCCCGCCCACCGGGTGCACCGGGTGCTCGACGCCCAGCTGGGCACCAAGTGGCGCGAGCGGTTCGATTCGTTCGACGACACGCCGGTGGCCTCGGCCAGCATCGGCCAGGTCCACAAGGCGGTGTGGTCCGACGGCCGGGAGGTGGCCGTCAAGATCCAGTACCCCGGCGCCGACGAGGCGCTGCGCGCCGACCTCAAGACCATGCAGCGCATGATCGGGCTGGCCAAGCAACTCGCCCCCGGCGCCGACGTCCAGGGTGTCGTCGACGAACTGATCGCGCGCACCGAGATGGAACTCGACTACCGGCTGGAGGCCGACAACCAGCGCGCCTTCGCCAAGGCCTACGCGGGGCACCCGCGGTTCGCGATACCGCACGTCGTGGCCAGCGCCCCCAAGGTCGTCGTCCAGGAATGGATCGACGGCATGCCGCTGGCGGAGATCATCCGCCACGGCACCCCCGAGCAGCGCGACCTGATCGGCACCCGGCTGCTGGAACTCACCTTCGACGCGCCGCGCAGGCTGGGAATGCTGCACGGCGACGCCCACCCGGGCAACTTCATGCTGCTGCCCGACGGCCGGATGGGCGTCATCGACTTCGGTGCCGTCGCGCCGCTGCCCGGCGGCTATCCGATCGAGCTCGGGATGACGATCCGGCTGGCCCGCGACAAGAACTACGACCTGCTGCTGCCGACGATGGAGAAGGTCGGCTTCATCCAGAAGGGCCAGCAGGTGTCGGTGCGCGACATCGACGAGATGCTGCGCCAATACGTCGAGCCCGTGCAGGTCGACGTGTTCCACTACACCCGCAAGTGGCTGCAGAAGATGACCTACAGCCAGATCGACCGGTCGGTGTCCCAGATCAAGACGGCTCGGCAGATGGACCTGCCGCCCAAGCTCGCGATACCGATGCGCGTCATCGCGTCGGTGGCGGCGATCCTGTGCCAGCTGGACGCCAGCGTGCCGATCAAGGCGCTCTCCGAAGAGCTGATCCCCGGCTTCGCCGAGCCCGACAGCGCCGTCGTCTAAGCGGCGACCTCGTCCTTGCGGGGGCGTCCGCGCGGGCGCTTGCAGCGCACGATCGCGCCGCGGTGCAGGATCTCGCCGCCCCACACACCCCACGGTTCGGCCCGTTCCAGGGCCGCGGCCAGGCAGTCGCGGCGCAGCGGGCAACTCCCGCACAGCGTCTTGGCGCGCTCCAGTTCGGTGGGTGTCTCGGCGAACCAGAGGTCAGGATCGCCGGCACGGCACGGGAGCGGCTGTCTGGGGACTGTCGGTGCCGACATGTCCGTTCACCTGCTTTCTGGTCTGGGTCCCTGTGCTGGGTGGGGATCCGGACCAGACTGCTGGTTTCGGGGTGAGAACTGTGGCCTCGGATCCTGGTGACTTCGGGTCCGTGGCCTGATGGCTGACCGGGCTGGTTACCGATGACCCCGGTGCACGGACGCGCATGTCGCGGCGGCGGCGGCGGCACGGCGCTTGGCGTGTGTGCCCCGGGCCGCCCGGGCGGCGGCGTGGGCGGCATGAAGGGTCGGCATGGTCGGCATCGTGGCCACCCTCCTTTCGCCTCCTGGCGGCACAGCGTGTCTCGAGGGTAGACGGCGGCGGCCCGCGGCCACAACCGATTTTCTGGCCTGCGGGTTTGCGCCTCAGCGGCTGCGCACCATGTCCAGCACGTCGGGTCCGTACTGTTCGAGCTTGCGCGCGCCGATACCGGGGATCGCGATCAGCGCCGCCTCGTCCTCGGGCCGCAGCTCGGCGATCGCGATCAGCGTGTTGTCGGTGAAGACGACGTAGGCGGGCACGTTCTGCTCGGTGGCGGTGTCGCGCCGCCAGGCCTTGAGCCGCAGCAACAGGTTCTCGTCGACGTCGGCGGCGCAGGTCTCGCAGCGCGAGAGCATGACGGCCGCCGGGGTGGTCAGGTTGGTGTTGCAGATCCGGCAGCGGGTCGGCGCGCCCCGGGCGCGCCGCGACTTGACCGGCGCGGCGTCGGCGCGGGCCTGCGGGGCGATGCCGTTGAGGAATCGCGACGGCTTGCGGCTCTGCCGCCCGCCGGGGCTGCGCGCCAGCGCCCAGCTGAGCGCCAGATGCACCCTGGCCCTGGTGATGCCGACGTACAGCAGCCGGCGCTCCTCCTCGACGGCCTCGCTCTCGGCGCCGTGCGCCAATGCGTGCGAGATGGGCAGCGTGCCGTCGGCCAACCCGACCAGGAACACCGCGTCCCACTCGAGTCCCTTGGCGGCGTGCAGGGAGGCCAGGGTGACGCCCTGCACCGGCGGCGGGTGCCGCGCGTCGGCGCGGGTCCGGAGCTCGGCCAGCAGGGCCGGAAGCGTCAGCTGCGGGCGTTGCGCGACTTCGTCGTCCACCAGCGCGGCCAGCGCGCTCAGCGCCTGCCACCGGTCCCGGGCCCGGGTGCCGACCGGTTGTTCGGCGCTCAGGCCCAGCGGTTCCAGGACGGCGCGTACCACCTCGGGCAGGCGGCCCTCGGGGTCGCGTTCGGCCACGCGCTGCAGCGCCAGCAGCGACTGCTTGACCTCCTGGCGGTTGAAGAACCCCTCGCCGCCGCGCACCTGGTAGGCGATGCCCGCCTCGGTCAGGGCCTCCTCGTAGACCTCGGACTGCGCGTTGACCCGGTACAGCACGGCGATCTCGCCGGGGGCGGTGCCGGACTCGATCAGCCGGGCGATCGACGCCGCGACCGCGGCGGCCTCGGCGGGTTCGTCGGGATGCTCGCGGAACGACGGGACCGGGCCGGGTGCGCGCTGACCGGTCAGTTGCAGCTTGCTGCCGGCCACCCGGCCGCGGGCCGCGGCGATCACCTTGTTGGCCAGGGACACCACCTGGGGGGTGGAGCGGTAGTCACGCTCCAGGCGCACCACCGTGGCGTCGGGAAACCGCCGGGAGAAGTCGAGGAGGAAGCGGGGCGAGGCCCCGGTGAACGAGTAGATGGTCTGGTTGGCGTCGCCCACGACGGTCAGGTCGTCCCGGTCGCCCAACCATGCCGAAAGCACCCGCTGCTGCAGCGGGGTGACGTCCTGGTACTCGTCGACGACGAAGCAGCGGTAGCGGTCGCGGAACTCCTCGGCCACCGCCGTGTCGTTCTCGATCGCCGCCGCGGTGTGCAGCAGCAGGTCGTCGAAATCGAGCAGCGTGACCGCTTCGTCGCGGACCTTGAGCGCCTCGTAGGCGGAGTACACGGCCGCCACCTGCGCGGCGTCCAGCGGGGTGTCCCGGCCCGCGGCGGCCACCGCGCCGGCGTAGTCCTCGGGGCCGATCAGCGAGGCCTTGGCCCACTCGATCTCGCCGGCCAGGTCGCGCACGTCGTCGGTGCCGGCGTTGAGCCGGGCGCGCCCGGCCGCCCGCGCCACGACGGCGTACTTGCTGTCCAGCAGCTGCCAGCCGGTGTCGCCGACCACCCGCGGCCAGAAGTACCGCAGCTGCCGGTGCGCGGCGGCGTGAAACGTCAGGGCCTGCACGGCGGCGACGCCGGCGCCGGTCCGGGCGGCGGCATCGAGCGCCCGCAGCCGGGACCGCATCTCCCCCGCCGCCCGCTGGGTGAACGTGACGGCCAGCACCTGCCCGGCGGCGACATGGCCGCCGGCGACGAGCTGGGCGATCCGGTGCGTGATGGTGCGCGTCTTGCCCGTCCCGGCGCCGGCGAGCACGCAGACCGGTCCGCGCGGGGCCAGCACGGCGTCGCGCTGCTCGTCGTCCAGCCCGGCGGTCAGGGAATCGGCGACCATCGGCATGGGGTCCATCTTGGCAGCGGCCGCCGACAAACGTGGCGCCCGGCGTGTCGCGCCGCCGGCGGCGCGTGTGCATCCCGCGACGCCCTCCCGGCCTCAGGTTCATGCACAGTCCGGCCGGATTCGCCGTCGTCCGGGCCGCCGGGCTACCTTGGCTGTCATGACGAATGCTGCCGTCACCGTGTACACGACGTCCTGGTGTGGCTACTGCCACCGGCTCATGACGGTGCTCAGGTCCAACGGGATCGCCTACGAAGCGGTCGACATCGAAGCGGACCCGGCAGCCGCGGAGTTCGTCGCCGCGGCCAACGGCGGCAACCGGACGGTCCCGACGGTCAAGTTCGCCGACGGATCGACGCTGACCAACCCGAGCGCCGCCGAGGTGAAGGCGAAGCTGGCCGACGTCGGCGGCTGATCAGTCGATCGCGGCCCATGATTCGATGATCGTCCGCGCGATCGAGATCGACCCGGGCAGCAGCAGTTTCGACCCCGACGCGCTGCTCCAGTCGCCGGCGTCCAGCGCGGCGCGCACCTCGGCTCGGGTGAACCACGCCGCCTCGACGATCTCGCCGTCGTTGAACGAGAACTCTTCGGACGGGTCGCCCACGGCGTGGAAGCCGACCATCAGCGAGCGCGGGAACGGCCAGGGCTGGCTGCCCAGGTAGCGCACGTCGTGGACGCTCAGGCCGATCTCCTCCCGGATCTCCCGGGCGACGCACACCTCGAAGGATTCGCCGGCTTCGACGAATCCGGCCAGCAGCGAGAACATCCGTTCCGGCCATGCGCCCTGGCGGGCCAGCACCGCGCGGTCGCCGCCGTCGTGCACCAGACAGATCACCGCCGGGTCGATACGCGGGAACTCCTCGTGACCGGTGACCGGGTTGATCCGCGACCAGCCCGCCCGCGCCGGCTTCGTCGGGGACCCGTCCACCGAGCTGAATCGCGCCCGGTCGTGCCAATTCAGCAGCGCGAGGGCCGACGAGACGAGCTGGCTGCTGGTGTCGTCGAAGACGGGGCCGAGGCTGCGCAGGTTCACCACCTCGACCTCCGTGTCGGGGGCCTCGGGCGCTTGCAGCGCGCCCCGGATCGCCCAGACGTGGCGGCCACCGTCGATGCGGCCCAGGAACACCGCCTCCGGCGGCGGGGTGTCGGCGTGGGCCGCCGCGGCGCCGAGCACCACCCGGCCGTCGGCGACCAGCACCTGATTGCGCGAGTCCACCCGCAACAGTGCCGCGTCGGCCCATCCGGCGGCGGCCGCGTCGACATCGGTGCGCAGCGCGTCGGCACGGTCGGCACCGACGCGCGACAGCAGGGGGACCTCCCGCAGCCGAAACTCGGTCGCCACTACTGCCCCGCGCTGCGGATGTAGAGCAGCCGGTCGTGGGCCTCGATGGCGTCCGCCTCCGGTGCGCCCATGCGAAGCAGCCGACCGTCGCGCACCACGCCGAGCACCGTGTCGCGCAGATGGCGCGGCGAACCGCCGATCTCGTTCTGGTCGACTTCGCGTTCCGCGATGGCCAGACCGACGTCCGGGGTCAGCAGGTTCTCGAACATCTGCACCACGCTGGGCGTGGTGGTGGCGAGGCCGAGCAGCCGGCCGGCCGTCTCCGACGAGACCACCACCGAGTCCGCGCCCGATTGCTGCAGCAGATGCTGATTCTCGGCCTCCCGGATCGCGGCCACGATCTTGGCTTTGGGCGCGATTTCGCGCGCCGTCAACGTCGCCAGGACGGCGGTGTCGTCGCGGCCCGTCGCCACGATCACCGAGGAGGCGTGGTGCACCCCGGCCAACCGCAGCACGTCGGACTTGGTGCCGTCGCCGTGCACGGTGACCAGGCCGGCGGCCGCGGCGCGCTCGAGCGCCGTCCGGTCGGTGTCGACGACGACGATCTCGCCCTCGGCGGCCTCGTCGCCGACCTTGGCGGCGACGGCCGCTTTGCCCTTGGTGCCGTAACCGATCACGACGGTGTGGTTGCGCACTTTGTTCCTCCAACGCTGGATCTTCCACCCCTGCCGGGACCGCTCGGAAAGAACCTCGAGCGTCGTGCCGACCAGCACGGCCAGGAACGCGATCCGCAGCGGAGTGAAGATCACGGTGTGGGTCAGACGCGCGGCTTCGGTGATCGGGGTGATGTCGCCGTAACCGGTCGTGGACAGCGACACCGCCGCGAAGTACAGCGAGTCGATGAACGTCAGTTGCTGGTTCCGCACGTCGCGGTAGCCGCCGCGTTCGACATAGACGATGGCGGCGGCGACGAACAGGACCACCAATGCGATGGCGACGCGGCGCGTGATGACGCGGGCGGGGCTGGCGGGGTCTTCGGGAATGCGCACGACGCCGACCAGCTGGTGACCGGGTTGGGTGGTCAGCCTTTGCTTGAGACCGCTCAGTTGCCGCGACTTACCGTTGCCCACGGCGGTCCATCATCGGCTCAGACCCGGCGCACGAGACACGCACGCGATCAAATGTAACCACCCGCGCCCGTCGCCGGGGACCTGGCATCACCCGGCGACGCGGTGGCTCGCCGTGAAACCTTCCAGCAATGCGGCCAGCTCGTCCGGCTCGAGCAGTTCTTGCGGCGCGACGGTGGCGCCGGTGCGCACGTAGTAGAAGGCGGCACGCACCGCCGACTCCGGGACTCCGGTCAACGCGGCCCACGCCAGCCGGTACACCGCCAGCTGGACGGCGGCCTGGCGCAGCGCCGCCGCCCCCCGCGGGGGGTCACCGGTCTTCCAGTCCACGATGGTGGCGCCGCCGTCGGGGTCGGCGAAGACCGCGTCGATGCGGCCGCGCACCACGGTGTCGGCGATCGGCATCTCGAAGGGCACCTCGACGGCCACCGGTGTGCGGGCCGCCCACCGCGATCCGGCGAACGACTCCTGCAACGCGGCCAACTCCCGATCGTGGCCGACGCCGGAGTCGGCCGCGCCCGGCAGGTCACCCAGATCGAACAACCACTCGGCGCCGTAGTACTGCTGCACCCAGGTATGGAAGGCGCTGCCCAGCAATGCATTCGGATCCGGCCGGGTCGGCAGCCGATACAGCAGGCGCTGCGCGGCGCCGTCCGGGTCGCGGGCCAGGTCGACCAGTCCACTGACCGACAGCTGGCCGGGCAGCGCGGGGACGGGGCGGCGCACCGCCCGCGCCCGCTCGGCCAGCAGTGCGTCGACGTCGGCGGCCCAGCCGTCGACGTCGACGACGTCAACGCCGTCATCGCCGTCCCGGGCCTCCTCGGCCGCCATGGCCCGGCTCACCAGCGACGCCCCGCGTTCGACGGCGTCGCGGCGCCCGGCCAACGGGTCGGCCGGCCACACCGCTTCGATGGCATTGTCGCGCAGGGGATTTCGCTCACCGTCGGCCGGGGCGGGCGCCCACTGTTCGACCACCCCGCAGGGCTCGCCGGCCGCGGCGCAACCCTCGATGATCTCCTTGAGCTCGCACAGGAAGTCCGAGGGCCCGCGCGGTTTGGCCCCGGTGGCCCCCCAGTGGTGACCCGACACCAGCAGGGTGTCCTCGGTGCGGGTGATGGCCACGTACAGCAGCCGCCGTTCCTCGTCGGTGCGCCGCTGCTCGAGCTGGCGGCGATGATCGGAGATCGCGTCGGACAGTTGTTTCCGGTTGGTGACGGCCGAGGTGTCCAGCACCGGGATACCCAGTGCGCCCGCCGCGGCGCGGTCGCCGCGCAGCAACGGCGGCAGCTCGGCGGCGTCGGTGAGCCAGGTGCTCCTCGACGCGGTCGACGGGAAGGTGCCGCCGGACAGGTGCGCCACCGCCACCACCTGCCACTCCAAACCCTTCGCGGCGTGCACCGTGAGAACCTGGACGCGCTCGGGCGCCACCGCCGGCGCGGCCGGCGCCAAACCGTTCTCGACCGCCTCGGCCACGTCCAGGTAGGCCAGCAGGCCCGCCGGCGAGGCCGTCACCGGCGCGTCCGCCGCGCCCGCGCGTTCGGCGTAGCCGGCCACCACGTCGGCGAAGGCGTCGAGGTGCTCGGCCCCGGTCCAGCCCGCCGACACCTTGGCCCGGGCTTCGCAGTCGGCCCCCAGCACGCGACGCACCTCGGCGACCAGCTCGGGCAGCGAATGACCCAGGTGGGCACGCAGCGCGCCGAGCTCGGCGGCCAGCGCGGTGATGCGCTGATATCCCGCCGCGGAATACGAGCCGGCCGGGCCGGGGTCGCTGATCGCGTCGGCCAGGCACGCGGTGTCGGCGTCGGGATCGGCCGCCATCGCGATCGACGCGGGCGACGCCGCGTCGCCCGGGCGCAGCCCGCCCCCGCCGATGACCAGCGCGCGCCGCCACAGCGCGGCGATGTCGCGGCCACCCAGGCGCCACCGTGGACCCGTCAGGACCCGCATCGCCGCCGCACCCGCCGTCGGGTCGGTGACCAGCCGCAGCATGGCCACCACGTCGGCGACCTCCGGCACGGACAACAGGCCGGCCAGCCCCACCACCTCGACCGGAACCCCGCGCGCCCGCAGGGCCTCGGCGATGGGCGCGGCATCGGCGTTGCGGCGCACCAGGACCGCGGCCGTGGGGGGGCTGACGCCGTCGGCGCGGGCTCGCCGGTAATGCCCCGACAGGTGGTCGGCGATCCACTCACGCTCGGCCGCCACGTCGGGCAGCAACGCGCAGCGGACGGTACCGGGCGGCGCGTCCGGGCGCGGACGCAGCGCGTGCACCGCCACCGAGCGCCGCCGCGCCTCCGCCGATATCGCGTTGGCCACCTGCAGCGCGCGCGGCGGGTTGCGCCAACTGGTCCGCAACTCCAGCACGGGCGCCGGGCTGCCGTCGGACCGGGGGAAGTCGGTGGAGAACCGCGGCAGGTTGGTCGCCGAGGCGCCGCGCCAGCCGTAGATCGACTGGATCGGGTCGCCGACGGCCGTCAGCGCCAGACCGTCGTCGGCCCCGCCGCCGAAGAGGGCCGACAAGGCGAGGCGCTGCGCGTGACCGGTGTCCTGGTACTCGTCGAGCAGCACCACCCGGTAGCGGCTCCGCAACTCCTGCCCGACTTGCCCGAAGGTCGACGCCAGCCGTGCCGCGGAGGCCATCTGCCCCCCGAAGTCCAGCACCTTCGCCGCGCTCATGCGCTCGCGCAGGGCGTCGAGCAGCGGCACCAGCTCGGCGCGTTGGGTCTGGGTCGCCAACAGCCGCAGCAGCCATTGGCTGGGCCCGCGCTCGCGCTGGTAGGGACCCGCGGGCAGCGCGTGGACCAGACGTTCGAGCTCCACGTGGGTGTCGCGGAGCTGGCCGGTGTCCACCAGGTGCTCGGCGAGCTGACCCCACAGCCGCAGCACCATCGAGGTGACCGCGGCCGGTGTCTTGTCGGTGTGCAACTCCCCGCGAAATTCGTTGACCACGTCGAAAGCCAGCTGCCACAACTCGGTTTCGCTGAGCAGCCGGGTGTCGGGCTCGACGGGCAACAGCAGCCCGTAGTCGCGCAGCAGCGAGCCGGCGAACGCGTGGTAGGTGCTCACCACCGGCGTGCCGGCCGGTTCCGGGGGCGCGAGGCCGGCGGGGCCCAGGCCGGTGCCGGCCAGCCGCGCCAGCCGGGCCCGGACCCGGCGCAGCAGCTGGCCGGCGGCCTTGCGGGTGAACGTCAGCCCCAGCACCTGGCCGGGATCCGCGTAGCCGTTGGCGACGAGCCACACCACCCGGGCGGCCATCGTCTCGGTTTTGCCCGCACCGGCCCCGGCGATGACGACCAGCGGGCCCGGCGGGGCGGCGATGACCGCGGCCTGTTCGTCGGTGGGCGGGAAAAGCCCTAGCGCACTGGATAATTCGGCCGGGCTGTAGCGGGGTGCGGGGTTCACGTCGCGGGGTCCTCACGATGGGCGGGGCAGCAGGGCCGGATCGGGCAGTGTGTGCAGCCGTCGTTGCGGCGGGCGGTGAAGTGCGGCCCGGCCGTCGCCGCGGCAGCCCGGCGCAGCACCGCGCGCCATTCCTCGCGGGCGGCCGGCGTCAACGGGTCCTGCTCGCGTTCGGTGGCACCCGCGGTTCCGGCCCTGCCGAGGTAGACCAGCCGCGCGCCGCCCGGCTCGTCACCCGCGGCGATCATGCCCTCGGCCACCGCGAGCTGATACATGGCCAGCTGGGCGTGTTGTTGGGCATCGTCCTTGCTGACCGGTGTTTTCCCGGTCTTGATGTCGACCACCACCAGCCGCCCGGCCGCGTCGCGCTCCAGCCGGTCGACGCGGCCGCGCAGCCGGACCGTTCCACCGCCGCCGTCGGCGGCTTCGAGCGCCCCGTGGACCTCGACCTCGACACCGACCTCGGTCAGCTCCCCGCGGGTCCGTGCCCGCCACTCGGCGAAGGCCTCGATCATGGCGCGGTGGCGGGCCAGCTCGTTGGCCGAATGCCACCGGGCCTCGAAGGGCAGGTGCTCCCAGGCCCGTTCCAGCTCGGCGAGCAGTTGCGACTCGGTTCTGCCCGGCTCGGCGACCAGCGCGTGCAGCACCGAGCCGAGGGTGGACCGCAGCTCGCGGGCGTTGGTGCCGCCGTGCCGTTCGGCCAGCCAGCGCAGCGGGCAGTCGTTGAGTGTCTGCAACGTCGACGGCGTCAAAGTGACGACGTCGTCGCCGCCGTGCAGCGGCTCGCTGGTGCTGACCGCGGTCAGCCCGTGCCAGGCCGCCGGGTCCGCGCCGGGCACACCGGCTTTGGCGAGCCTGGCCAGTTGCGCGGCCGCACACCGGCGCGCGGCGTCGTCCACGGCGCCCTCGGGCGCGCACACCACACCGCGCAACCGGCCGACCAGCGCCGCCGCGGAGAGCACCCGGGGCGCCGAAACAGGCTGCACCGCAGCGGTTTCCGATTCGCCATCGGCGAACTGCGCGATCTCGGAGAAGAACACCGAGGGCAGCGCGGCCTCACCGGCCGGCCCGCCCGTGTCGCCGTCCACGGCCGTCACCACCAACCGGCGCCGCGTCCGGCCCATCGCCGCCACCAGCAGCCGCCGTTCCTCGGCGAGCAGCGGCGCCCGCACCGATGCGGCCTCGGTGACGTCGTCGAGCACGTCGAGCAGCCGATGGGTGCCCAGCACGCCTCCGCGTGGAACGGTGTTGGGCCACAACCCTTCCTGCAGCCCGGCGATGACGACCAGGTCCCACTCGCGGCCCAGCGCGGCGTGCGCGCTGAGCACCCGGACCTGCTGCGCGCCCGACACCGGCCCGGGGTCGACGCCCGGCAGTTGCAGTGCCGCGACGTGCTCGACGAGTCCACGCAGCGACGCACCCGACGTGCGAGCCACGTAGTGATCCGTGGTGTCGAACAGCGCGGTCACCGACTCGAGGTTCCTGCCGGCCTGCGCGCCGGCGGGACCGCCCCGCTCGGCCGCCGCCAGCCAGCGGCGCTGCAGACCCGAGCGGTGCCAGGCGGCCCACAGGGTGTAGCGCGGATCCTGCCCGTCCCGGTGGCAGCGCGCCGCCGCCTCCAGCACCGCGCGCACCCGGCGCAGCGCGCGGAACTGCCCGCCCGGCGGCGGCCCGGCACCCGTGAGGGCCGCCACCAGCAGATCGCCCAAACCCGCGGGTGCACGGCCGGGTTCGCCGGGCCGGGCACGCTGCAGCGCTCGGCGCAGCTGCCGCAGCGACACCGGGTCGACGCGGCCGATGGGACCGGTCAGCAACGCGATCGCCAGCTCACCGTCGAGTCCTTCGGCGGTGGCCTGCAGCACCGTGAGCAGTGCCCGGGCCGCGGGGTCGGCCCACAGCGGGCCGCCGAGCGCGGGCGGCGCGACGGGCACCCCGGCGGCGGCCAGCGCATGCTGCAACCGCGGGCCGAGCCGCGGCACCGACCGGACGATGACCGCCATCTGCGACCAGGGGATCCCGTCCACGAGGTGCGCACGCCGCAGCGTGTCGGCGACCATCGCCGCCTCCGCGTGCGCCGAGGCGGCCAGGCGCACCACCACCGACCCCTCGTCACCGGTGCCCTCGATCTGCCGGCCGCCGGTGCCACCCGGCAGGCGGCGGGCGATACCGCTGACCGCGCGCGCCACCGCCGGAGCGCACCGGTGCGAAACCGCCAACGCCACCACCGGCGAATCGTCGGCGAGCAACCCGGCGGGTTCGCCACCCCGGAAACCGAACACCGCCTGGTTGGGGTCACCGGCGACGAGCGCGAGCTCGCTGCCCGCCGCCAGCACCCGCACCAACTGGACCGCCTGCCTGTCGAGTTGCTGGGCGTCGTCGACCAACAGGATGCGGATCCGGGCGCGTTCGGCCGCCAGCAACTCGGGGTCCACGGCGAAGGCCTCCAGGGCGGCGCCGACGAGTTCGGCCGCACCCAGGGCCGGTGTCGTCGCCTCCGGTGCCGCCGTCCCGACCGCCGCACGCAGCAGCATCACCTGCTCGTACTGGCGCGCGAACCTGCCGGCGGCGCTCCATTCCGGGCGCCGGCACCGCCGGCCCAGCCGTTCCAGTTGCCGGGGATCGACCCCGCGTTCGGCGCAGCGCGCCAACAGGTTTCGCAGCTCGGTCGCGAAGCCGGCCGTGCCCAGGGCGGGACGCAGATGGTCCGGCCACCCGGACGCCGCGCGGGGGCCGTCCGCCACATCCCCGGCCAGCAGCTCGCGGATGATGGCGTCCTGTTCGGCACTGGTGACCAGCCGCGGCGGCGCGTCACCGGCACGCTCGGCGGCACGCCGCAACACCGCATAGGCGTAGCTGTGCACCGTGCGCACCAACGGCTCGCGGACCGCGGCCCGGCACGCACCGACGCCCCGCGACCGCAGCAGCGCCGTCGTCAGCGCGCCGCGGGCACCCGTCCCGATCCGGCCCGAACCGGTCAGCAGCAGCACCGATTCGGGATCGGCGCCGGCACCGATCCGGGCGATCGCCGCGTCGGCCAGCAGGCTGCTCTTGCCGGTGCCGGGCCCGCCCACGATCCGGACCAGGCCGCGTGCGCCCGGCGCCAGGACCGCACGCGCCTCGGCGTCCCAGGTATGCGACATGGCTGCATGCAACCACGGGGGTCCGACAAATTTTTTTTCCGGCTTTTTCCGGCCCGACCCGGCGCCGATGTCGCCGGGTCGGGCCGATCAATAGACTCGACCGAGGCAGTCCGACGAGAGGTTGAGTCCGACGAGAGGTGAGGAGGTATCCGATGGTGAATGACGTCGAGGGCCTCGTTCCCGACGACGAGGTCCCGGAAGCGGACGCACAGGAACAGCGCCAGCTGGTCGATGCCGACGACGAGGCCGGCCTGGACACCGCCTACCTGAGCGCCGATGCCGGGGATCGCGATGCCGACGAAGCCGACGTGCTCGAACAGGCCTTCGTCGTCCCCACCGACGACGACTGGGACGACATCGGGTAAGCCCGCCCCGCACCTGGCACCATCGACGGGTGAGCGCAGACCTGCACGTGCACCGCTACGGTCCGTCGGGTCCGGTGCGGGTGCTGGCGATCCACGGGCTGACCGGCCATGGGCAGCGCTGGCGGCACCTGGCCGGCTACCTGCCCGGAATCACCGTGGCCGCGCCCGACGTGCTCGGCCATGGCCGGTCGTCGTGGGCGGCGCCGTGGACCATCGACGCCAACGTCGCGGCGCTGGCGGCGCTGCTCGACGACCGGGCCGACACGCCGGTGCTCGTGGTCGGCCACTCGTTCGGCGGCGCCCTGGCGATGCACCTGGCCGCGGCCCGACCCGACCGGGTGGCGGCGCTGCTGCTGCTCGACCCGGCCGTCGGGCTGGACGGCGACTGGATGCGCGAGATCGCCGACGCGATGCTGTCCTCCCCGGACTACCCCGACGCCGAGGAGGCCCGCCGGGAGAAGGCGACGGGTTCGTGGGTGGACGTGGAGCCCGCGTTGCTCGATGCCGAGCTGGACGAGCACCTGATCGAGCTGCCGGGCGGGCGCTACGGCTGGCGGGTCAGCCTGCCGGCGATGGTGTCGTACTGGAGCGAACTCGCCCGCGACGTCGTGCTGCCGCCGCCGGGAACGGCGACGACGCTGGTGCGGGCCGGGCAGACCTCGCCGCCCTACGTGGGCCAGGGGCTCATCGCGGGACTGCGAGCGCGGCTGGGGGCGGACTTCCGGCTGCTGGACTTCGACTGCAACCACATGGTGCCCCACGCCCGGCCCGCCGAGGTCGCGGCGCTGACCCTCGAGTTGCTGGGCGAGCGCTGACCATGGCACCGGTCACCGAGGAACAGGTCGAGCGGGTGCGGTCGCTGGTGGCGGCCGTGCCCGCCGGCCGCGTGGTCACCTACGGCGACGTCGCCGCCGCCGCGGGCCTGTCCGGTCCGCGCATCGTGGGCTGGATCATGCGGACCGACTCCTCCGACCTGCCGTGGCACCGGGTCATCACCGCCTCCGGACGCCCGGCGCGGCATCTGACCACCCGCCAGCTGGAGCTGTTGCGCGCCGAAGGGGTGCTGGCGGTCGACGGCAGGGTCGCGCTGCGCGACGTGCGTCACGAATTCCCGCCCGGGGGCTAGAGCACCAGCCTGACCAGCGCCGCGGTGCGGGCCAGACCCGGAAACGCCTCGGCGGTCGAGCGCGGGTGCAGCGCATGGACCGCGAGGCGGAACATCAGCGCGCGCAACAACATCTGCGGCCACTCCGGCAGCGCGTTCCAGCGTTCGATGAGCCCGTCGTCGGCGTCGCCCCAGGACAGGGCGTCGACGACGACCACGCCCGCGGCCCACGACGCGGGACGCCAGTAGGGCGTGATGTCGGTGATCCCCGGCGCCGCCGTGCCCACGAAAAGCACCGTCCCGTAAAGATCACCGTGCACCAGCTGGTTGGGGCTCTTGGTCGGCCTGCGCAGGGTGGCGAGCTGGTTGACCAGTTCGACCGACCGCTGGCCGTCCGCCGTCGGCGGGGATGTCCGCGCCCCCGGCGGGACCGACTGGAGCGGACGCTCCTCCCACGCCGCGCGGTCCGCGGCGATGAAGACGTCGACCTCCGCCCAGGGGGTGGTGGGTCCCTGCGTCAGGAAGCGCGGGCGTTCCAGCTTGCTGGTGGCCTCGTGCAGGCGCACCGCCGTCGACACCACCTCGTCGTGCCGCGGCTCGGGTGTGCCCGCGACGAACGTGTCCGCCCGCCAGCCCGAAACCACGTATCGTCCGTCGGTCGAACGGACCGGCCGGGCCAGGCGCACGCCGTCGACGAACAACGTCTCGCGCACCCGCGCCGACCACGCCGCGCGGGCATGGTCGGCGACCATCGACAGCACGACCTCGCCGCACCGCCAGCCGCCTTCCCAGCCGGCCCCGAGGGCCGCGGGCTTGACACCGGTCAAACCGAAGGCCGACAGCACATGGTCCGGCGGTGGTTCGACGCTCACGGGGGTCAGCCTAATGGAGCAATTTGCGGCTACCCGGTCAGTACATCACCATGTCGGGCTGCATCTGCTGCGCCCATGCCACGATCCCGCCCTGCAGGTGCACCGCATCGGCGAACCCCGCCCCCTTCAGCGCTGCCAGCGCCTGCGCCGAGCGCACCCCCGTCTTGCAGTACAGCACCGGCCGGCAGTCCGGCGGCACCATCGTCAGGCCCTCACCGGAGTTGATCGACGACTGCGGGATCAGCCGGGCGCCGTCGATGTGCACGATCTCCCATTCCGCGGGCTCGCGGACGTCGATCAGCGCCAGCTTCTCGCCGGAGTCCAGCCACCGGCGCAACTCGGCCGGGGTGACGGTGGAACCCTCGGCGTCCCCGGCCGCGTGGGCCGCCTCCTCGGGCACCACCCCGCAGAACTGCTCGTAGTCGACCAGCCCGGTGATCTTGGGCGCGGACGGGTCCTTGCGAACCGTGATCGTGCGGTAGCTCATCTCCAGCGCGTCGTAGACCAGCAGCCGGCCGAGCAGCGGTTCGCCGATCCCGGTGATCAGCTTGATCGCCTCGGTGCCCATCACCGAGGCGACGGAGGCGCACAGGATGCCCAGCACACCGCCTTCGGCGCAGGTCGGCACCAGCCCGGGGGGTGGCGGCTCCGGGTACAGGTCGCGGTAGTTCAGGCCGCGTCCGTCCGGGGCGTCGTCCCAGAACACCGCAACCTGGCCCTGGAACCGGTAGATCGATCCCCACACGTACGGCTTGCCGGCCAGCACCGCGGCGTCGTTGACCAGATACCGGGTGGCGAAGTTGTCGGTGCCGTCCACGATCAGGTCGTACTGTCCGAACAGTTCGACGGCGTTGCCGTTCTCCAGCCGGAACTCGTGCAGGCGCACCTCGACCAGGGGGTTGATGGCGAGGATCGAGTCGCGCGCCGATTGCGCCTTGGGCCGTCCGACGTCGGCCACCCCGTGGATGATCTGACGCTGCAGGTTCGACTCGGCGACGACGTCGAAGTCGACGATGCCGATCGTGCCGACGCCCGCCGCGGCCAGGTACAGCAACGTCGGCGACCCGAGCCCGCCGGCGCCGATCACCAGAACCCGGGCGTTCTTGAGCCGCTTCTGGCCGTCCGAACCGAGGTCGGGAATGACCAGGTGGCGGCTGTAGCGGGCCACCTCGTCGCGGCTGAGCTCACGCGCCGGCTCCACGAGCGGCGGCAACGATGTCGACACCGAACATCTCCTCCGGCAGTCCTCTGGTTGTCCGCTGACAGCTTTGACAGCTCTGACAGCTCTGACAGCTCCGATGATCCGAGGCTACTCAGCTGATCGGCGAGCTTCGAGCCTGCGGTGACCGCGGCGAGACTGCGCCCCGGGGCGCAGTCTCGGCGCGCCGGACTAGGCGCGCCGGACTAGGCGATAGGGAACGGCCAGGGATTGAACTTGCAGGTCTTGCCGTCCGCTTTGACGAAGTCGGGGTCGAACGGGGCGGCGTCGTCGTCCGAGGTGGAGAACGTCTGCTGCATCATCACCGGGGCCAGACCGCCCTGCTGGTCGCAGGGCTGATGACGCTCGTACCCGATGGCGTGACCGACCTCGTGGTTGATCACATATTGGCGGTAGGAACCGACGTCCCCCTGGAACGGGACGGCGCCACGCACCCAGCGCGCCTCGTTGATGAACACCCGGGACTGCCGGTCCGGCCCGAACGCCGGGTTGTAGCACGACGTCTCCAACTGGAATTCGTAGCCGCACCCCTCCCGCACGGTGACCGGCGACACCAGCGAAATCCGGAAGTCGGGGTTGCCCCCGCTGGTCGCGTCCACCCGCATGAACGCGAACTTGGGGTCGTGCGTCCAGCCCTTGGGGTTGGCCAGCGTCTGGTCAACCATCTCGGCGAACGCGTCGTCCCCGCCGAACATGGCGGGGTCGAGGCCGTTCTCGACCTCGACGGTGTACCTGAACACCTTGGCGGTGCCGCGGCCGACCTGCGGCGTCGTGCCGGGAACGACGCGGTAGGTCTTGTCGCCCGCCTCGGTGAACGGGCCGCCGGCCGGCAGCATCCCGGCCGGCAGGTTGGCGTCGAACGCGGCCAGCCCGCGCGGCGGCGCGTCCAGGATCACGGTGCCCACCGTGCCGATGGCCGGCGATTCCTGGGCGGGCTGGCCGGCCGCGGGCTTCGGCGCGGCCGTGCCGGTCACCGTCTGGTAGATCACCACCGCGGTCAGCACCACCAGAACCGGCAGCGCGTAAGCCCGCCAGCCGTAGGTCGACACGAACTTTCCCAGCCAGGTCCGCTTGCGCCACCGACGTGGGCGGTCGCGGTCGGCCCGGGGCCGGCCGGCGCTGCGGTCGATCGGGTCGCGCAGCGCCCGTAGCGGCTCGCGCCACTCGTCGCGCAGCACCGGAATCCGGCCAGTGCCGCCTACGGGCCGCTCCGACGTCATTTTCCCAGGATGACACAGGTGGCACCGGGGGCGTTCCCGGCGCGCCCGAATGCCCCGCGCGACGCCCCTGCCTGCCGGCGCCGACGGCGACGGCGGTCGCGGCGGCCCCGCGGGTAGTCCCGCCGGTAGTCACGCCGGTAGTCCCGCGGGTAGGCCCGCGGGTAGTAAGGTCAGTTGCCACGAGCGGGATGCGGCCGGCGCCGGCGGTAAGGGGCCGGCAGCAAACAATCAGATGGGGACTCGATGAGCGATCTCACCAGGGCGGCGCGGCGTGCCGTCAAGACGGGTGACCGCGCTCGGCCGGGAGAGCAAGCCGCACCCTCGATCCGTCGTGGCAACCGGTTGCCACGCGACGAGCGCCGCGGCCAGCTGCTGATCGTCGCCAGCGACGTCTTCGTCAACCGCGGCTTCCACGCGGCCGGCATGGACGAGATAGCGGATCGGGCCGGGGTGAGCAAACCGGTTCTCTATCAACACTTTTCGAGCAAACTCGAGTTGTATCTGGCGGTGCTGAACCGGCACGTCGACAAGCTCGTCTCCGGCGTGCAGGAGGCGCTGCGGGCCACCACCGACAACCGCGAGCGGCTACACGCGGCAGTGCAGGCGTTCTTCGATTTCATCGAGCACGACAGCCAGGGCTACCGGCTGATCTTCGAGAACGACTACGTGACCGAACCCGAGGTCGCCGCGCAGGTGCGGGTCGCCACCGAGTCCTGCACCGACGCCGTGTTCGCGCTGATCAGCGCCGATTCGGGGCTGGACCCGCACCGCGCCCGGATGATCGCGGTGGGGCTGGTCGGCATCAGCGTGGACTGCGCCCGATACTGGCTGGACTCCGACCGCCCGATCTCCAAGGTCGACGCCGTCGAGGGCACGGTTCAGTTCGCCTGGGGCGGGCTGTCGCACGTGCCGCTCACTCGTTCTTAGCGGCCTTCCCGGTGGCCCGCGCGGCCGCGGTTTCGGCACCGATCCCGAAGCCGACGCGGCGGGCGTCGGCGGCACCGATCTCGACGTAGGCGATCTTGCCCGTGTGGATCAGGAAACGGCGGCCCTTCTCGTCGCTGAGGGCCAGCAGGCCCGGGCCTTCGCGCAGCGCGGCGGCGACGAGTTCTTCGACTTCTTCGGGGGTCTGCCCACTGGGGAAGACCAGCTCGCGCGGACTGTCCGTGATACCGATCTTGACCTCCACGTGGGGCCCCTTCCGTAGGTCGTGCTGTCGCAGACGTGTCAGCCTGCAGGCTAGTGGACGCGCGGGGGTGCCCCCGCACGCCGGGTGGACAACCCACCCGGACAACCCACCCGGATAACCCACCCGGATAACGACGAATAACGATTGGCTTGCAACTGCTCATCCGCGAGCGCGCGACCCCGGTCCCCCGCTTTCACGTCTATAACATCGGCAACATGGGTAACACGCTGCACGATCTTGAAGAAGACGAGGTCCAGGATTACCCCGACGACGAGAGCGACGAGAGCGACGAATCCCTCGCGGAGGACTACGGCCAGCTGGTCTGGCCCGGCGACAGCCGCTGGCGTCCGCTCACCGCGGTCCTCGGCGCCGTGGTGGCCCTCGGCGCGATCGCGACCGCGGTGCTCATCAACAGCGGCGACAGCGCGTCGACCAAGGCGACCGTGGGCGCGCCGGCTCCCCGGCCGATGACGTCCGCGCCCGCCACGCCGAGAACCATCGTTCCGCCGAGCCAGTCCAGCCAGCCCCGGCTGCCGCCGGAGACGTTCACCACCGTGCCACCCGCCGCGAGGCCCCCGTCGGCGGCGCCCGCCCCGACGGCGACGGCGACACCCACCGCGGCACCACCCCCGCTGGCCCCGCCGGCCCCGCCGCCCACCGCGGCGCTGAACCCCCGCACCGTCGTGTACAGCGTGACCGGGACCAAGGGGCTGTTGGACCTGGTGAGCGTCGTGTACACCGACGCCCGCGGCTTCCCGCAGACCGAGTTCAACGTGGCGCTGCCGTGGTCGAAGATGATCGTCCTGAACCCGGGCGTGGCGACCGAGTCGGTGATCGCGACCAGCCTGTCCGGCCGGCTCAACTGCTCGATCGTCAACGCCGCGGGCCAACCGGTGGTGTCGTCGGCCAACGCCGCCATCATGGCGACGTGCACCCGCTGAGGGGGACGGGTTTTCGCCGGTCAGCCCAGCCCGAGCTCGCGCATCCGCCGGTCGTGGGTCTGCTGCAGGCGATCGAAGAACGCGTTGAGCTGACCCAGCCCGCCGGCACATGACAACACCAGATCGACCAGTTCGTCGTGGTCGGCCAGCACGTACTGCGTCTGGGTGATCGCCTCGCCGAACAGCCGGCGCGCCCACAGCGCCAGCCGGCTGCGCTGCTTGCTGCTCGCGGTCACCGCGCCGCGCACCTCGGCCACGACGAACTGCGAGTGCCCGGTCTCGGCCAGTGCCGCGCGCACCACGTCGGCCACCTCGTCGGGCAGGCCGTCGGCGATCTCGAGGTACAGGTCGGCGGCCAGCGCGTCGCCGATGTAGGTCTTGACCAGGGCTTCCAGCCACGTGCTGGGCATCGTCAGCCGGTGGTAGTTGTCCAGCGCGGACACGTACTTCGCCATCGCCACCACGACGTCGACCCCCCGACGCGACAGGGCGTCATGCAGCAGCTCGTAGTGGCCCATCTCGGCGGCGGCCATGCTCGCCATCGAGATGCGCCCCCGCAGGTCGGGCGCCATCCGGGCCTCGTCGGTCAGCCGGTAGAACGCGGCGACCTCACCGTAGGCCAGCACCGCGAACAGCTCGACGACGCCGGGATGATCCGCCGGTACCCGCGGTGCGGGCGAATCGGCCACCTGGTCGGCCGGGGAGGCAGGAGAGGCCGAAGTCATTGGTAGTCAGGGGCGCGGTGCCCGCAATGCGGGTCCGTTTCCCCATCCCCCTTTCAATCCGTGCGTGCGGTTTTCCCGCACACGGCTTACCGATGATCTTCTAGACATGGTTACGC
>Ga0078972_1006284_pt1 | contig 28501 bp, 18 predicted proteins | sample YelNatPaOPGAMG01_FD_67568 | JGI IMG/M metagenome (GOLD analysis project Ga0078972, IMG submission 67568) | Hot spring thermophilic microbial communities from Obsidian Pool, Yellowstone National Park, USA - OP-RAMG-01 (SPADES assembly) (version 2) | ecosystem: Environmental > Aquatic > Thermal... | reverse complement strand
GCCGGGGGGAAAGGGGGTGATGGTGGGAGGGAGAGGCCCGCCGGTCTCTCCGGCGGTGGGGAAGGTTTCCTGGCCGGCCGGGGGGGAGGCCCAGTAGGCGGTGCAGCCGGCCAGGAGCGTGCACAACCCGAAGAGAAGGATCAGGCGGATACGCATCGGTTTCCTCCTTTCAAACGCTGCCATCGTTCCTCGACCCGTTTCATTTCCCCCTTACACCTCCTTTCGGCCCGTCGGATGGGGGCTTGAGGGCATTATAGCACAGGATGAGGATTTTGTCAAGTGGATTGTTTGTGAATCTACCCACCCCCTGGGTATTTCTCATAACGGTGAGTGCATGCAGATGTGGGCCTCTGGCTGAGAGGATGCATTCTGCGTCCTCTGCGCTCTCGGCGGTAAATAGATGCCATACGACTGCGAACTTGTCCGGCCGCTTGCCGACGCGGATTTCCCGTGCTATAATAAAACCAGACCCCCTGGCATCCTTTGGCCCTCAAAGGCAATGCTCCGGGGTGGGCGGCGGATGGACCTGGGGTGAGAAGATGGGCGGGAAGACGTCCAGGAGCGCCGGGGAAATCCTTTCGGACCAGCGTTCCGCACTGGACCGTCTGGCCATGCGGACTTTTTACTGGCTGAGGATGGAAGGGGAGGCCCGCGCCCTTTCCCGTACCCTGGGGCGACGCATCGTCGAATGCCTGGACAGCCTCCTGCAGGCCCTGGAGCGGCAGGACCTGGCCCCGCTGGCCCGTTTCCTGGCCCAGGAGCAGGAGCGGGTGGCCGGCCTGGAATCGGAAGAACGCCTCCTCCAGACCATCGCCCTGCTGGATGCCTGCGAACGTACCCTGGTCGAATCCTTCACCGTGGAGAACCATGCGGCGGCAGCCGCGACCCTCCTGCCCCTGCTCCACTCCCTGGTGCACCAGGGGCGGCGCCACTGGCTGCACATGTTCTCCGGCCGGCTCCAGCCTCCGGTCGAGGAGAAGGCGGCCGGCCGAATCGCCGCCCTGGGCCGGGCGTTGAACAGCGCCACCGACCTGGATACCCTGGTGACCCTTCTCTTCACCAACCTCCAGGGCCTGATTCCCCACGAGGATGGACAACTCCTCCTCTGGGGACCGCGCCAGGAGACCCCCCTGGTGCGCTGCGCCAACAGCCGCCTCTTCGTGGGCCGCGGCGGCGCGGTGGATAGTTACAGCAACTGGGTCGCCTTCCAGCGCACACCCCTCCTCCTGCCCAACCTGGGGGCCGGCCCGGAGCAGAAGGAAACCGCCTACAACTCCTACATCGGCGTCCCCCTCCTTCAGGGCGACCACCTGGTCGGCACCCTGGCTCTGGTCAGCACCCAGGCCAACGCCTTCGACCAGGAGGACCTGGACCTCCTGACCACCCTCGCCCCCCTGCTGAGCGCGGCCATTCAGCGCGTCGTCCCCGAAATCGGCCCGTTGGAGGACCTGCAGCGCCGGCTGGAAGAGCAGAACATCATCCTGACCTTCGGCCGGGAGATGAGCGCGGCCCTGGAGGAGGGGCGCATCTACAGCCTCCTCCTCTTCAAGGCCATGGAACTCACCGACAGCGATGCCGGGGCCGTCCTGAGCGTGGACGCCCGACGCCAGGAATACACCATCCAGGCCCTTTCCGGCTACGCCACCGATGTGACCGCCGAGGATGCGCTCCTGGCCGAGCGGGCGATCAACTGGAATGTGGGCATCGTCGGTTGGGTGGCCCGCACCGGGCAGCCGGCCCTCATCCCCGATGTGCGCGAGGAACCCGATTACCTGGCCGTGCGTCCGGAGACCCGTTCCCAACTGGCCGTGCCGATCAAGTGGCGGGGGGAAGTGATCGGCGTGCTCAACCTGGAGAGTTCCAGCCTGAACGCCTACACCGAAGCCCATCGGCAGACGGCCGAGACGCTGGCCGAACACGCGGCCGTGGCCATCGCCACGGCCCGCCTCTTTGCCGAACTCCAGTCCCGGCGCAGGTGGCTGGCCGGCCTGGTGGCCAACCTGCCGGAGGGCATCATCGTCACCGACGAACGCCTCCAGGTCGTCCTGGCCAACCCGGCCAGCGCCCACCTCCTCGGCCTGGAACAGCCCCCGGCCGAAGGGGTGGCCCTGGATACCCACCTGGCGGCCGAACTGGCTCCCGACCTCCAGGACCCCCCAACCCTCTTCCGCTTCCTGGAACGCACCCGTTCCCTGGAGCGCGGCCTGACCGAGACCTGGCTGGACTTCCGGCAGGCCGGCCGACGACTCTGGCTGGTCGGCGCTCCGCTCTGGGAGGAGGACGAACAGCCCGGGGGGCGGGTGATTCTGATTCGCGATGCCCGCCAGGAGGAAGAGAGCGAACGGGAAAAACTCGGCTTCATCAACGTCGTCTCCCACGAATTGCGCTCGCCGCTGACCTCCATCCTTGGCTACAGCGAACTCCTGTTGACCCGCGACTTCCGGCGCGACCGCCGCCAGAGTTTCCTCCAGTCCATCTTCGACCAGGCCCAACACCTCTCCCGCCTGGTGGACGACCTCCTCAACCTCTCCCGCCTGAGCCGGGGCAAGATGCGGATGTACTGGAGCAAGGCCACCTTCTACCAGGTGGTGGCCGGCCTGGCCACCCAACTCCAGGACCTCATGACCGAACGCCACTCCCTGTTCATCGACGTTCCCCCGGACCTCCCCCCCTTCTACCTGGACCGGGATAAGGTGCGGGTGATCCTGACCAACCTGATCGGCAACGCCGTCAAGTATTCCCCCGAAGGCGGGGAGGTCACCCTGCGGGCCCAGGCCATCCTTTCCCCGGAACAGGCCGGCGGCATCCCCACCCCTCCCCCCTGCCTCCTCGTCAGCGTGGAAGACCAGGGCATCGGCATCCCCGAGGAGGCCCTCCCCCATATCTTCGACCGCTTCTACCGCGCCGATAACGCCACCACGCGCCAGATCAGCGGCACCGGGCTGGGTCTGACCATCGCCAAAGCCCTGGTGGAACTGCACGGCGGAAGCATCTGGGCCAGAAGCACGCCCGGCCAGGGAAGCACCTTCTACTTTACCCTGCCGCTCCGGGACAGCCCGCCAGAGGAAGAAGAGGAGGAGGCGACCCGGGATCTGTCCGGGCCGTCTCCGGGGAGTGGCGACGATGAAAAAGGTCTTGTACGTTGAGGACAGTCCGGAGAGCCGCCTGCTCGTCTCCCGCATCCTGACCGCCCACGGCTACCGGGTTATCGAGGTCGAAGACGGCCTGAGCGCCATCCAGCGGGCGCAGGAGGAGGTGCCGGACCTCATCCTGATGGACATCAACATCCCCGGCATGGACGGCTTCGAGGTCACCACCCGGCTGCGGAGCATTCCGGCGCTGAAGAACGTCCCCATCGTGGCCCTGACGGCCAGCGCGGTGATGGAGGGGGACCGGGAACGGACCCTGGTGGCCGGCTGCGATGGATATTTGCAAAAGCCGGTGGATGTGGACCGTCTGCCCCAGCAGGTACGCGAGTTCATCGAGGGGAAGAAGGAGGTGGTGGAGCGGGAGGAGGAGCCGGTCTACCTGCGGGAATACAGCCAGCGTCTGGTGGCCCGGCTGGAGGAAAAGATTTCCGAACTGCAACGGGCCAACGAGCAACTCCAGGCGCTCGACCGCCTGAAGTCCGATTTCCTTTCCACCGTCTCCCACGAACTGCGCACGCCCCTGACCGCCATCAAAGGGTATACCCAGTTGCTCATGGACCGCCGGGCCGGCCCGCTGACCGATATGCAGGCCGAGTGTCTGAACGTCATCGCCGAGAACACCGAAATCGTCATCCGGCGGGTGAACGATATCCTCTTCCTCCAGGAAAGCAACGTCATCCTGCCGGTGCGGGTCCCTCTCTCCTTGCGCGATGTGGTCATCCAGATCGTCGACGCCATGCGCGAACGGGCCCAGAAGGCCGGCATCGAGTTCGTGCTGGACATCCCTCCCGACCTGCCCCCCATCCTGGGCGATGTCGAGGCGTTGAAACTCCTCTTCCTGCACCTCCTGGACAACGCCATCAAGTTCAGCCCCTACGGGGGACAGGTGACCATCACCCTGCGCGACCGGGGGACGGAAATCTGGGGCGAAGTCTCCGATACCGGAATCGGCATCGCCCCGGAGTACCATGAGCGCATCTTTGAGCGTTTCTTCCAGGTGGACAGTTCCACCACCCGGGCCTATGGAGGGGCCGGCCTGGGCCTGGCGATTTCCAGGAAAATCCTCGAAGCCCATGGCGGCCGTATCGGGGTGTTGCGCAGCGCTCCCGGCCAGGGCAGTACCTTCTATTTCTCTATCCCGAAGGGTTGAATTTTCTACAGCCCCAGGTCGCGGGCGGTAAAGGCCCCCGGCAGGAGGGCGCCGGCCGTCGTCTCCAGCACCTCGCCCTGCAGGTTGGCCAGAATCAGGCGCAACTTTGGGTTGAACTCCACCATGGTCTGGCGGCACATCCCGCAGGGCGAGACCGGCCCGGGAGAGGGGGCCACCACGGCCATGGCCACAAAGTCGCGTTCCCCGGCGGCCACCGCGCTGCCGATAGCCACCCGTTCGGCGCAGAGGGCCAGGCCGTAGGAGGCGTTTTCGACGTTGCAGCCGATAAACACCTTTCCTGAAGCGGTGAGCAGGGCGGCCCCCACGGCAAAACGGCTGTAAGGGGCATAGGCCCGTTTTTGGGCTTCCCGGGCCGCCTGCAAGAGGGTTTCAAGATCGCTCATCCGGTTGAGTCTCCTTTTCTACCGCTGGGCCGCAGAGAACGCGGAGAATTCTCCTGGCGCTCTCTGCGTTCTCGGCGGTAAACACCTATTCTTCCTGGGGCAAACGGGCCGGTCGGTCCGGCCGGCCCCGGCGAACGCGCAATCTGACCAGGCGCACTCCCTCCATCTCCTCCACGGTGATGGTGTCTTCTCCCAGGAACACCCGGTCTCCCACCTTGGGGATGGCCCCCAGGCGTTCGTAAACCAGCCCTCCCAGGGTGTCGAACTCTCCTGGGGGAATCTGCAGGCCGATCTCCCTTTCGGCGTCGTCCACGCTCAGCCGGGCGTCGCAGAGGTATTCCCCGTTCCCCAGGTCCCGGAGGAGCGGCTCCTCCCGGTCATACTCGTCCTGGATTTCCCCGACGATCTCCTCCAGGAGGTCCTCGATGGTCACCAGGCCGGAGGTGCCGCCGTATTCGTCCACGACGATGGCCATATGGATGCGTCGGCGCTGGAGTTCGCGCAGGAGGTCATCCACCACCTTGGTCTCGGGAACGAAGTAGGCCGGCCGCAGGAGTTCCCGGAGGGGCAGGTCGTGCCGGCCGTCGCGCAGGGCCGGCAGGAGGTCTTTGGCATAGAGCAACCCCTCGACCTGGTCGATGGTTTCCCGGTAGACCGGGATGCGGGAATGACCGGCCTGGAGAATCACCTCCAGGGCCTCCAGGAGCGGGGTTTCCACCTCCAGGGCCACGATGTCGGTGCGGGGAACCATCACCTCGCGCACCAGCGTCCGGCCCATCTCCAGGATGCCGCTGATCATCTCCTTCTCCTCGACGGCGATGGCCCCGCCCTCCTCGGCGGCGTCCACCAGGGTCAGGATTTCCTCCTCCCGGCCGTAGGGCGGGGACGGCGGATAGGCCCGGCCCAGGAGGCGGTTCAGCGCGCCCCAGAGCCAGGTCAGCGGAGAGAGGAGCAGGGTCAGGAGGTACAGGGGCCAGACGACGGTCCGGCCCACCCCGAGGGGGAAACGGCCGGCCAGGGCGCGGGGCAGAAGGTAGCCCAGGGGAAAGAGAAGGCCGGCCAGGGCCAGTACGCTCAGGAGCAGGGCCCAGGGGCGGGGAAGGGAAAGGGCGGCCTCCAGATCCGGGGTCAGGTCCAGACCGACGAGGGCGGCGGAGGACAGGCCGGCCAGGGCCGTCCCCAGACGCACGGTGGTGAGCAGGCGGGTGCTCTGCTCTCCCAGGCGGAGGAGGAGGCGCGTCGTGGTCCCGGGGGTCTGCTCCAGCCGCTGACGCACTTCCGGGCGGCCGGCGACGGAGGAGAGGGCCACCTCGGCCGCCGAGAGCAACGCCTGGAGCAGGAGGAGGCCGGCCAGGGCCAGCCAGGTCAACCCGTGGTTCGTACTCAAGGTTCGACTCCGGAAACGGGCAACACCGGAGGTTACCCCTGAAGCCATTATACCATAGCGCCTCCTGGGGTGTCAACCCAAAAGGATAACTGTGGCATGGTGATGGAGTAATTTTATATGAATTTCCAGGTTTAACATTTGCCGCGGGCGGCTATATAAAGGGTGCAGGCGATGAACAGGTTGCAGAAACTCGAAAAACTGATCGAGGATCGGAAACATTTTGTCCAGTTGCACCGGAGGATCCCGGGCCACAGCGGCATCGTTGTCTGTACCTATATGATCCGGACTTTGCCCTGGCCCACCATATTCATACGGCCATCGAGGCGGAAAGCCCCCTGTCCGGAAGGCTCATCCGCATTCACCGTCCGCCCTCCTGAGACAGAATGGGCCGGCCTATATACCCCTGGGGGGTATCTGGCCGGCCCCAAATGGGCGGGCGACCTACTCCACGTAAACGTCGTCGGCGATCTCCAGGGCCCGTTCGATGATCTCCAACCCTTCGTCGATCTGGGCTTCGGTAATACACAGGGGTGGGACGACGAAGAGGAAGCAGCCGAAGATGAAGGTGAAGAGGCCGTTTTCCCGCAGGAATTTGCCGAGTTGGGCCATGGCCGGGCTGGGCTCTTTGTTCCGGCTACGCACCAGTTCCAGGGCCGCAAAAAGGCCGATATAGCGCACATCGCCCACGGAAGGGTGACGGGCCTTGATCTCCTCCAGGCGTTTCCCCAGGTGGCGGCCGACCCGGGCGGCGTTTTCCACCAGCCCCTCCTCCTCATAGACCTGGAGGGTGGCCAGGCCGGCCGCACAGGCCAGCGGGTGGGCGCTGTAGGTCAGGCCGCACCAGAGCATGTGCTTCTCAAAGTGTTCGGCGATGGGCTCGGAGACGATCACCGCCCCCAGCGGCACGTAGCCCGAGGTCAACCCCTTGGCGCAGGTGATCATATCGGGCACCACCGACCAGTGGTCCACGGCAAACCACTTCCCGGTCCGCCCCCAGCCGCTCATGACCTCGTCCGAAATGAGGAGGATGCCGTACCGGTCGCAGATTTCCCGTATCCTCGGCCAGTAGTCGTCGGGGGGGACGATCAGGCCGTTGGAGCCGGTGACTCCCTCCATCACGATGGCGGCGATATGCTCCGGCCCCTCGTAGCGGATGACTTCCTCGACGTGATCGATGCACGGACGGCGACAGGTCTGGGGGGTCCAGCCGAAGGGACAGCGGTAGCAGTAGGGGTCGAGGAAGTGGACGACGCCCGGCATGGCCGGCTCGACCGGCAGGCGGCGGTAGTCGCCGGTGAGGGCGATGGCCCCGTGGGTGGCGCCATGGTAGGAGCGGTAGCGGGCCAGAATCTTGAAGCGGCCGGTATAGAGGCGGGCGATTTTGATGGCGTTCTCGTTGGCCTCGGCCCCGCCCAGGCAGAAAAAGGTCTTCTTGAGGTTGCCGGGGGCGATTTCGGCGATCTTTTTTCCCAGGAGGGCCCGGGGCTCGGTGGCCATGCCGGGGTGGGCGTAGCAGAGCCGGCCGGCCTGCTCCTGGATGGCCCGGATCACCTTGGGATGCTGGTGGCCGATGTTCAGGTTCATGATCTGGGAGGAAAAGTCGATGTAGCGCTTCCCCTCTGCATCCCAGAAATAGACCCCCTCCCCACGCACGATAGGAATCGGGTTGACCTCCGCCTGCACCGACCAGGAGAAGAGGGTGTACTCCCGGCTCAGGCGGACGATCTCGGCTCCGCTCAGAGGGCGCTCTTCCTGGGACATTCGGACCTCCTCGACCTTCATACAACGCCGTGCCTGCCGGCACGGTCAGGAGCCGGCCGGCGTTTTTTCCTCCGGCACACGAAAGACCAGGCAGGTATTCTTCAGGAAGGGCATGCCGAGGGCGATGCGTTCCTCCTCGCTCAGGGCCTCGAAGTGCTCCCGGTCGGCCAGGCCGCGTTGGGCCTCCACCAGCACCGCCGCGGCCATGCGCGCCGCCGTCATCGAGAGTTCGACCAGGTGCATGCAGCCGGTGTCGTGCCCCAGGGCGTCGGCCAGTTTGCGGTTGATGCCCCGTTCGATGACCAGGCCGGAGATTCTCTTCGTCAGGGAAAGGGTCTCCCGACACTTGCGAAAGGGCACGCGAATCATCTGGGCGCTGGCCTCCACGATCGTCTTGGTGCGGGAGTGGACCTTCATGGAGAAGCGGATGCTGTGGTCCAGGTCGAGGAGGGAGGAGTGGACCAGGATGTGATCGGGCCCGGCCCGCTCGACGGTTACGTTGATGTTGCGCTGGTAGAGTTCGCTCAGTTCGGGCATGGCGGCCTCCTCAGGCGTAGCGCAGGAACGCCCCGATGCGCCCCATTTCCCAGAGGGTGTCGTTGGGCGGGATGAAGTGGACTTTGGCTCCCTGGGCCGAGGCCAGTTCCACCGCCTCATCCACCACGTTCTCCACCCGTTCGATCTCGCCGTGGCAGTAACGGCATTTTCCGGTGGAGCGGATGCTCAGGCTGCCGCAGTGGCGGCAACGTCCGCCGGCCGACTGGTAGCCCTCTTCCACCAGGAGTTCCATCACCTTGTGGGCATTGAGGGCGCGCAGGGTGGCGGCCAGGCCGGCCACGCCCATCCGGCCCGAACCCACCTCCTCCTTCAGCCGGCCGACCAGGGCCTCGGCCATCCGCTCCTCGACGTCGCCCATCACCTGGAGGGTCTGTTCCAGGACTTCGGCGGCGCCGGCGGTGGTGGCAATGGGCAGGAAGCCCACCACCCGTTCCTGAAGGTAAGTGTGCAGACGGTCATAGAAGGCGCTGGTCAGTTCCTCGGTGCCGCCGATGAGGAGGTAATCAAAACCCTCGCGCTGGAAAAAGTCCAGCGTCAGTTCGGCGGCGCGTTTGAGGTGGTGCATAACGGCATCGTCGTGGCGGCGTTGGAGACGGGCCTGGGCCCATCCCCCCTGGTCGTGGCGCTTGGGCACTTCGTCCAGGACCATGGAATAATCCTGGATTTCTCCCATATGGATCAGGAAGAGGCGGGCCCGTTCCTTGTCCACCAGGATGGTGCAATAGCGGGGCTGGCGCCGGAAGAGGTGAATGAGCGGCTTGACATAAGGAGTACGGTCGATAACCAGGTAGTTTCCGGGCTGCTGGGGCAGGCGGTAGACCTGCCAGAAGTCCTCTCCGGCGAAGATGACCAGGCCCCGGGAGGTTCCGCCGCGTTCCTCCTCGGCCGTCTCCTCGATGCGGGAGAGAATCTGGGTGAGGATGGGCTGATAGGCCTCGGGCCAGCGGGGGACCTCCTCCTGGCCGGCCTTGAGGAGGTTCTTCAGCGCGGTGAACGGGGCCTTTTCCTCCCGCTCACGGCGGTCGATGGAAAGGTAGAAACTGACCACCGGCGCCTCGGAGGGCGGATAGTTGGTCAGCAATTCCAGTTGACGCTGGGTAATCATCGGCATCTCCTTTTTGTTTTTCCTGTCAGGGTGGGTTTATTATAGCACGGAGGGCCGGGAATGTCCAACAACTTTTCGTTCGACCTGATGTAGCCGTCGTCCGCGATTGCTCCTGCTTCCCGAACCCACCGCAGAGACGCCGGGGCCGTGGAGAAGACCCATAAAAAAACCTCTGTGGACTCTCTCCGCGGTGAACTGGCAAACCATCGTCGTAGGGTGGAAATCCTCCTGGACGTGCAGCGGGGGAGGTGCCTTTAGCCCAGGCCCCGGACCAGCCGTTCCAGGATGAGCACGGCCGCCTCCTTATCCAGCGGCTGGTTGCCGCTGCCGCACTTGGGGCTGTGGATGCAACCGGGGCAGCCGTCCTCGCAGGGGCAGTCGCGCACCGTCTCCCAGGTGGCCTGCCAGAGTTCGCTCAGGAGGCCGAAGCCGCGCTCGGCGATGCCCACCCCGCCCGGGATGGCGTCGTAGATGAACACCTGGGCCCGGCCGGTGTCGGGGTGGCGGGGGGTGGAGAGGCCGCCGATGTCCAGCCGGTCGCACATGGCGTAGAGGGGAAGGAGACCGATGGCCGCATGCTCCACAGCGTGCAGCCCGCCGGCCAGGTCCAGCCCCCGTTCGGCCACCTCCCGGCAGATTTCCTCGGGGATATCGAACCAGACTCCCACCGTGTCAAAGGTCTGCGGCGGCATATCCAGCGGGACCTCCTCCAGGACCCGCTCCCCGGCGTGGGCAATGCGCCGGTAGGCGATGACCTGCTGGGTGACCCGCACGGCCCCCAGGTAGGCCCGGCTGAGGCCGAGTTGCCGGTGCCGGACCGAGCGGAGGATGCGCAGGTCGATGCGGTCGAGCGGCTGAGTGTAATAGTGCACCTCCGCCCGATGCAACCGGGCCACCCCGCCGGCCATGTCCAGCCGGACGACGCGGTAACTCTCGCCCTGGTGTAGGTAGATGGCTCCGGGGTGGACGCGGTAGGGGGCGGAGACGGCCTCGATCGTCTCCAGGAGGTTGCCTTCTTCGTCCAGGAGGTCCAGGCTTTCGGCCGAGGTGGCCCGGATGTCCACCTCCTCGGCCGGGTAGCGGGCCCGGCCGGTGTAATACCAGCGTCCGCCCCGGGGGGAAAGCCGCCCTTCCTCGGCCAGTTCCCAGGCGGTCTGGTGCAGGGTCGGGCCGAAGACCTCTTCGTCCTCCGGGCCGAGGGGCAGTTCGAAGGCGGCGCAGGCCAGTTGTTCGGCCAGGACATAGGGGTTGGCCGGGTCGCAGCGGGCCTGTTCGTGGGGCCGGCCGAAGAGGTCGCGGGGATGTCGGGCAAAGTACTGGTCCAGGGGGTTGTCGGCGGTCACCAGGAAGGTCAGGGCGTGGCCCCGGCTGCGTCCGCTCCGGCCGGCCTGCTGCCAGGTGGAGGCGATCGTCCCCGGGTAGCCGTTCAGGACGGTGGCATCCAGGTCGCCCACGTCGATGCCCAGTTCCAGGGCGTTGGTTGCCGTCACCCCCAGGAGTTTCCCGTGGAAGAGGGCCTGTTCGATCTCCCGGCGCTCCTCCGGCAGGTAGCCGGCCCGGTAGGCCCGGATGCGTTCGACCCGTTCGGGGGCGCTGCGGGCCAGTTCCTCCCGGGCCAGGCGCAGGATGAGTTCGGCCACCGCCCGGGCCCGGGAGAAGGCGATGGTGCGGATGCCCAGGCGCACCAGTTCGGCAAAGAGGAAGGCCGCCTCCGCCGTGGCCGAGCGGCGTTCTCCGGTGGCCTCGGAAAGGAGCGGCGGGTTCCAGAGGACAAAGTCGCGGCTGCCGGCCGGCGCGCCGTCCCGGTCCACCACCTGGACGGGAAGGCCGGTGAGCATCTGGAGGTGTTCGCCGGGGTTGGCCATGGTGGCCGAGGCGGCGATGAAGGTGGGGGCGCTGCCGTAAAAGGCGCAGAGGCGACGCAGCCGGCGCAGGATGCCGGCCACGTGGGCGCCGAAGACGCCCCGATAGACGTGGGCCTCATCCACGACGACGTAGCGCAGCCCGGCCAGGAAGCGCTGCCAGAGGGTGTGGTTGGGCAGGATGCCCAGGTGCAACATGTCCGGGTTGGTCAGGAGAATCTGGGCCTGTCGCCGCAACCGACTCCGCTGCTGCGGGGGCGTATCCCCGTCGTAGGTGCCGAAGCGCAGGGGTTCGGGAAGTTTCCGGCTTACTTCCTCCAGGACGCGCATCTGGTCCTGGGCCAGCGCCTTGGTCGGGAAGAGGTAGAGGGCCCGTGCTTCCGGTTCGGTGAGGAGGGCATCGAGCACGGGCAGGTTATAACAGAGCGTCTTTCCGCTGGCGCTGGGGGTGGCGACGACGACGTGCCGGCCGCTCCGGGCCAGGGAAATCGCCTCCGCCTGGTGGGTATAGAGGCGGGCGATCCCCAGGGCGGCCAGGGCCTCTTCCAGAGCCGGGTGCAGGGGAACATCCAGCCAGCCGTAGCGTGCCGGACGGGCCGGCAGGTGCTCGACATGCACAATCTGCCCCCGATAGGCCGGATGGCGGCGCAGATAGTCCAGGAAAGAGCGGGTATCCATAGGACGACCGATCCCTTTTTCAGCGCCGCAGGACCTGACCGGCGGCCTGAACCAGCACCAGGAGGGCAAAGGCCGGCAGGGCCAGCATCCGACGCCAGCGCCGGGGCTGGCGGAGCAGGCGGTAGAGCCACTCCAGGCCGTAGCGGCGCATCCAGGGAGGGGCCCGGCGCACCCGCCCGGAGATATAGTCCAGCGTCCCTCCGACGCCGATGCCCACGGCCACGCCGAGGCGGGGGAGGTTCCTTTTCAGCCAGAGGTCCTGGCGTGGGGCGCCATAGGCCACCAGGAGGATGTGCGGGGCGGCGGCCCGGACGCGCCTCCCGATTTCCTCCTCTTCGGCCGGGTCGGGGGAACCGGCGTAGGTCCCGGCGATGGTCAGGTTGGGGTACTTTTCCCGGAGCCGGCCGGCGGCCTCCTCGGCCACGCCGGGGGCGGCCCCCAGGAGGAAGAGGCGGTAGCCCCGTTCGGCGGCCCGTTCGGCCAGGCGCAGGGTCAGTTCGACGCCGGGAACACGCCCCCGGAAGGGGCGGCCCAGCAGCCGGCCGGCCCAGAGGATGCCCACCCCATCCGGCACGGCCAGGTCGGCCTCGTTGAGCACCTGGCGAAAGGAGGCGTTACGCCGGGCTTCCATGACAAACTCCGGATTGACCGTGACCACCTGGTGGGGACCCCCCTCCTGGATGAAGCGTTCCACCAGGGCCACGGCCTCCTCCTCGGTTACGTTGTGGATGCCTACCCCCAGGATGAACAGGCGTTGCGGCGCCTCAAGGGCCTCCGGCATCCCGTTTCCCTCCCTCAGCGCGTCGTTCCCACCTGTTCCAGCAGAGCCCGGACCGAAGGAAAGGCCTCCAGGTCGGTATGGGGCAGGAAGAGGGCGGAGGTGTATTCCTGCATGAAGCGGTTGTCGGCCGAAAGTTCCAGATAGGTCATCTTGGAGGCGATTTGGGAGGCCACCTCGCGCATCTCCCGGCAGAGGAGGGTCTGGTAGGCCCCCAGGAGGGAGGTGTTGCCCAGGTAGCGGAAGCGAGACCAGGGCAGGTCCGGCAGCAGGCCGATCTGGATGGCCTTTTCCAGGTTGATGTACTGGCCGAAACTGCCGGCGATCAGGATTTGCTCTACCATGGCAAAGTTCAGTTCCAGGCTCTTCAGGAGGATGGAGAAGCCGGCGTAGATGGCCCCCTTGGCCCGCATCAGGTTATTGATGTCCACCTCGGTGAGGACGATATCCGGCCGGCCGTCCTCCCCCCAGGCCAGCACGTACTCGGCCCCGTGTTCTCCCTGGCGGATGCGCCGGGTGGGGAGGTCCCGGCGGATGCGGCCGGCCTTGTCCACCACCCCGGTGACGAGCATCTCGGCCAGGGCGGAGATCAGCCCGGAGCCGCAGATGCCCTGGGGCGGCCCATCCCCGATCACCCGGACGGTCGGCTCCAGGGTACGCCCGTCGATGATGACCTCGTCGATGGCCCCCTCGGTGGCCCGCATCCCGCAGCGCACCCCGGCCCCTTCAAAGGCCGGGCCGGCCGAACAGGCGCAGGCGATCAGCCAGTCGCTGTTGCCCAGGACGATCTCGCCGTTGGTGCCCACGTCGATGAAGAGGGTGAGGAGGTCGGTCTGGTACATCCCCGAACTGAGGACGCCGGCGACGATGTCCCCGCCCACGTAGGCGCCCACGCTCGGGGCGCAGTAGACGGGGGCGTTGGGGTTGATGACCAGGCCGATCTGGCCGGCGGTGAAGGTGGGGAAACGGGTGATCGTGGGCAGGTAGGGTTCCTCGCGGATGTACCGGGGGTTGATGCCCAGGAAGAGTTGGGTCATGGTGGTATTCCCGGCCGCCGAAAGGGCCTGGATCTCCCGCAGTTCCACCTTTTGCCGGCGGGCCACCTCGACCAGCAGGCCGTTGATCGTCTTCAAGACCAGCCGTTGCAGATGGGCCAGCCCCCCCTCCTTTTGGGAGTAGATGATTCGGGAGATCACGTCCTCCCCTCGGGCAATCTGGGCGTTATAAGCCGATTCGCTATCCAGAACTTCGCCGGTGGTCATATCCACCAGGAAGAGTTTCACCGTGGTCGTGCCGATGTCCACCGCTGCCCCGTAGATGCGCTCCACCTGCCGCCCCGGGAGGACGTCCACCAGGCGGTAACTTCCGTCCCGAGGCTCCAGGACGGCGGTGACCCGCCAGTCCTCGGCCCGCAGGCGCTGGGGGAGGACCTGGAGGAGGGGGAGGTCGATTTCCACCTCGGTCACGCCGTGCTGACGCAGGAGGGAGCGGCGCAGACGGTCAAAGTCGTTGGTGTTATCCAGGAGGGAGGGAGGCTCGCATTCCACATAGAGGGCGCGCAGGGTGGGGGAGTGCTTCCAGTCGCAGGCGGGGGCCAGCGCCCGGTAATCGGCGACGCCGACGCCGGAGATGACCCGCTCCAGGCGCAGTTCCTCCGGCAGGAGGACGGTGGTGGGGCCGAGGAGGCGGGCCTGGCAGGCCAGGACATAGCCCCGGGCGCGCTCCTCCTCGGGGAGGTGGGCGTTGGGCGGCTGGTCGACCTTTCCGTCCTGCAACTGCACCCGGCAGCGGCCGCAGCGGCCCTGCCCGCCGCAGGGGGCGGGGAGTTCCAGGCCGGCCCGGAGCGCCGCCTCCAGGATGGTGGTGCCCTCGGGAACCTGGACCTGGCGGTTCTGGGGCAGGAAGGCTACCGTTACGGCCATCGGCGTCTGTTCCGTGCAGTGCAATTTTACACGCGGATCCGGCCTCGCGGGGGATGCCGGCCCGCTGTGCGGCCATACTATACCACAGGTAGGGGAGCAGCGTCAAACCCGCAGCCCGACCGGGGCCGGCCGGCGGAAATCCCGCTTCCGGTGGTGTCCAATCGCCGGAGAATGCTTCGCCCTAGTGGTGCAGTTCCCGGACCACAGCCTCGGCGGTGGTCCGTTCCGGGGACAGAATCAGCCAGACCGTCTGGCCGCGCTGCTTCAGGTACAGCCCCGGCCGGCCGGCCCACCATATTCCTTCCTCTGCCGTTCCTTTCCCCGCCGTTCCGTAGCGGGTTTCGGCCAGGTCCCGGTAGATTTCGACGAACTCGTCGGCTTCCTGCTCATCGTCCCAGACCAGGGCGAGGACCAGGCAGGTTTCCCCATTTTCCCGGCGGTACAGGGCATAGCGGTCTCCGTCCCAGCCGGTGGCGGCCCGGTCCACCTCCTCCTCGTCCAGGTAGACCCCCAGGTGGAGCCGGAGCATGAATTCCCCCAGGGTGTTCTGGCCGCGCAGGCGCCAGCCGGCTCCCAACGTCGTCGTCAGGGGAGGGATGGCCACCGCCTGGGGGGAATCCTCCGGGTAGCGCTCGGGGTGCAGGATTTGCTCCGTGGAGCGGGGCGGGTCCTTCCAGACGGCGTTCACCCGGGCCCAGTTGCCTTCGGCGTGCAGGGTCCAGACAAAGGTCAGGCCGGCCTCATAGGGGAACATGAGTTGTTGCTGGATGGCGTAGGGGGCGGCGTCGAAGCGAGGTGTCTCCAGGCCGTAGACCTGGTCCAGGAGGTCCGGGGTCATCAGTTCGGACATGTGGGCCAGCAGGTACTGTTCCATGAGCAGGGTGGCATCGCCCTCGGCCAGGGCTTCCAGGGCCAGGGAGCGGTCGTCGTCTTCCCGGAGGGCATCCAGTTGCCTCCCCAGGCCGAAGAGGCGGTCCTGGAGGGCGTGGGTGTACTCGTGGACAAAGACCAGTTGCTCCAGCGGCCCCAGCGCCTCGGCGATCAGGTACATCCGGCCGGACCTGGTGTCGTACATGCCGGCGATCTGCTCGGTGTAGAGGTCCAGCATCAGGCGGTAGAGGTCGGTGTCCGGTTCCAGCAGGCCCAGCAGGGCCATGACCTGGGCATCCAGTTCGGCCTTTTCGGCGGGGTATTCCTCGGCCAGGTGGCGCTCCAGGAAGGCCCGCAACCCATCTCTTGACATCCACGCATACGGCACCGTCTCCGTCAGGGACAGGCCGCGCAGGGCGTTCACCTCCCGGACCAGCCGGTCGAGCACCTGCTCGACGGTGGCCGGCGTTTCGGTGGCGGCCGGCCGGCCCCTCTCCCCCGGGGTTGGGGACGGAGAGGGAGCGGCGGTAGGCGGGATCGGCGTTTCGGTGGCGGCCGGCCGGCCCCTTTCCTCCGGGGGCCGGCAGGCGACAGCGATGGCCAGGAGGATCGAGAGGAGGAGAAAGAGGGGCCAGGCCCGTCGGTGTCTCTTCCGGGAAAACCGGTTTTTCGCCTCGTCCATCGCGTTCTCCTTGCCGGGCTACGGCTTCAGGATACCATGCCCGGGTCATTCCGTCAAATTGACATTTGGGTAGCCTCCGTTCTATAATGCATTCGCGTTATCCCCGATGCTGGCCGTCGGATCGGGCGGGATGGCTTCTGAAACCTGCCGGGATGACCGTCGGGAGCAAGCGATGGACCTGCTGGCTGCGCTGAGTTCGTATCTGCCCTATACCCTGGCCGAGGGAATCCTCCGGGACCCGACGCGCCCGCTCTTCAATCGGGGAAGATGGAGCGAGGCGGCCGTCCTCTTTGCCGACCTGGCCGGCTTTACCCCCCTGGCCGAGGCCCTGGGGGCCCTGGGGCCGGCCGGCACCGAGAACCTCACCCATCTCCTCAACGAGCGCTTTGCTCCGCTGATCGAGGAGGTCGAACGCTGGGGCGGCGTCGTCGGCAAGTTCGCCGGGGACGCGATGACGGTTCTCTTCTACGGCGTCGAGAGGGAGCGGCGCGCCCTGGCCTGCGCCCTGGCTCTGCGCGCCATCATGCTGCGCCTGGCCGTGGCCGAGACGCCGGCCGGCCGTTTCACCGTCCGGATGAGGATGGGCCTGGCGGCGGGGAGCGTCCTGGAGATGGTGGCCGGCAGCCCGGCGCGGGCCGAGTTCCTTTTCGCCGGCCGGCCGCTGGACGACGCCGCCCGGGCCGAGCATTGCGCCGCACCGGGCGAGGTGGTGCTACATCCCAGCCTGCTTTCCCGCCTGGCAGCGGACGAACTGGCCGGCGAAACGCTCGCCGGTGGCTGCTTCCGGCTCGATGCCCTGCAGGCCGAGGCGGCCCCAACCCCCCTGCCTCCCCTGCCGAGGCCTGAGGATGCATCCCAGGCCATCGCCTTGTTGCGCCCCTTCTTCCCTTCAGAAATCTATGCCCGGCTGGCCGCCGGCCAGGCCGCCTTTGTCAACGAGCACCGCATGGTTACGATTCTCTTCCTCTCCTTCGCCGGGTTCGACTATGCCGCCTCCGGTGTGGTGGAAGCGCTGGGCCGCTATGTGGAACAACTCTTCGAGGTCGTCGGGCGCTTCGGAGGGCACGTCCGACAGGTGCAGATGGGCGACAAGGGCAGCCTGGCCCTGGTGCTCTTTGGGGCCCCGGTGGCCCATGAGAACGACGCGGAACGGGCCCTGCTCTGCGCGCTGGCCCTGCAGGAACTGGCCGGGCAGGTGGACGAGGTCCGCGGCCAGCGCATCGGCATCAACCGTGGGAGGGTCTTCGTGGGCAACGTGGGCGCGCCGCGCCGACAGGAGTACACGGTCATCGGCGACGCGGTGAATCTGGCGGCGCGGCTGGTGGAGGCGGCCGCGCCCGGACAGATTCTGGTGAGCGCGGATACGCCCGGCCCGGTGGCCGAACGTTTCCTCTGGCGGATGTTGCCGCCCCTCCCGGTCAAGGGCAAGGCGGAGGAGGTGGCCGTCGGCGAACTGCTCGGCCGGCGGGCCGAGCGCATTCGCCTGCAGGAGCCGCGCTACACCCTGCCGATGGTGGGCCGGCGGGCCGAGTTGGAGCGGCTGACCCGGCTGTTGGAGCGGGTGCGGGATAGCGGGCGCGGCCACGTCGTCGGCCTGTCGGCCGAGGCCGGCATGGGCAAGAGCCGTCTGGCGGCCGAGGTCATCGGCCGGGCGCTGGGCCTGGGCTTTGCCGGCTACGGCGGTTACGCGGTGAGCCACGGGGCAACCACCCCCTATCTGGCCTGGCGGCCGCTGCTGCGCGGCCTGTTGGAGATGGAGGAGGGCCGGCCCTGGGAGGAACAACTCCAGGCGGCCGGCCGCATCCTGGCCGCCGTCCATCCCGACCTGCCGCTGCGTCTGCCGCTGTTGGGGGACGCGCTCGGCCTCCCGGTCGCCGACAACGACCTGACGGCCTCCTTCGATGCCCCCCTGCGCCGGGAGAGCCTCCAGGCACTGGTCGTGGATGTCGTGCGCTGGCGGGCCCGGCAGTCGCCGTTGCTCCTGGTGTTGGAGGATGCCCACTGGCTGGACGACCTGTCCCGCGAACTGGCGCGCTCCGTGGCCGCGGCCATTGCCGACTGTCCGGTCCTGTTCCTGACCGTCTACCGGCCGGTCGAGGTCCCATCGGCCGCTCGCCTCTGGGCCGCGCCTCCTCATCATTTCACCGCCGTCGAGTTGCCGCCCTTTTCTCCCGCCGAGAGCGCCGAACTGGTCCGGCTCAAACTGGCCGGCCGGGCCCTGCCCCCGGCCATGCTCGCCCAGATCGAGGCCCGTTCCCAGGGCAACCCCTTTTTCGTGGACGAGTTCGTCAACATGCTCCTCGACCGGGGAATCGACCTGGACGACCCGGCCGCCCTGGCCGCCGTCGAGGTTCCTTCCTCGCTCCAGGCCCTGATCGTCAGCCGGCTGGACGAACTGGCCGAGAGCGAAAAGGTCACCATCCGGGTGGCCAGCGTGATCGGCCGGCTCTTTCGGGCGCGCTGGCTTCTGGCGATCTATCCCGGGGACATCCAGGCCGAATTGCTCTACCGGGACCTGGAGCACCTGAGCGCCCTGGGCCTGGTCCCGCTGGACAAGCCGGAGCCTGAACTGGAGTACCTGTTCAAACACGCCATCACCCAGGAGGTGGCCTACGAGAGCCTCTCCTTTGCCACCCGCCGGATGCTCCACGAGCGCCTGGCCGCCTATATCCAGGAGGCCTACGCCGGGCAGTTGCCGGAGTGGTACGGCATCCTGGCCTACCATTTTCGACGGGCGGAAAAGCCGGCCCAGGAGTTCACCTATACCCGACTGGCCGCCGAGCAGGCGGTCCGGCAGTCGGCCCACCGCCAGGCGGCCGACTTCTACGGCCGGGCCATCGAACTGCTGACCCGGCACGGCCTGGGGACGGCGGCGGACGAAGCGGACCTGCGCATCGCCCGGATACGGCAGAACAATGTGCTCGGCGAGTATGAGCGGATGGACGAGGACGCCCGGGCGTTGGCGGCCGTGGAGTCGGAGTTGGACCCGGTTCGGCTGGTACGCTCCCGGATTCAGCGGGGGTTGGCCGCTTTGCGCCGGGGGCAGGGGATGCAGGCGCTTGCCCTCTACCAGGAAGCCGAGGCTTTGGCCCGACAGCACGGAGATCGGCAGGGGTTGCTTGAGGCCCTGCACCACCAGGGCAATTATTACTTCCTGTACGGCGACTATGGGGTGGGCAAGGCCCTGATGCAGCAGGTTATCGCCGAGGCCGGAGAGAGCGAGTGGCTCCAGGAGGCCCATGCCTGCCGGACCCTGGGTTGGATCGCCTACGACGAGGGCGATATGGAGACGTGTGAGCGCTACTGGCTTCGGGAACTGGAACTGGAGCGGGCGCACGCTTCCAAGGCCGGGGAGGCCGGCACGCTGATCGCCCTGGGGGCTCTTTACAGCACCCTGCTCTATGTGGAAGAAGGCCTGGCCCACCTGGAACGCGGCCGGGACCTGGCGGCCCAGATCGGCTACCGGGTGTATGAACTCCAGGCCTGGCGCATGATCGGGGAAATATGGATGGGTGTCGGCCAGTATGAGCGGGCCTGGGAGGCCTTTCAGGAGGGCCTGGCCCTGTTCCAGCGCCTTGGCGATATCTACGAGGGGGCGCTGATCCGCACCGGCCTGGCCGAGGTCCTCCTGGGGACGGGTGGCGATCTGGAGGAGGCCGGGCAGTGGAGCCGGGAGGCGCTCGAGGCCGGGAAGGGACGGATCGGCAAGGAAGGGATGGGCTGGCACTGGCACACCTGGGGGCGGGTGCTGCTGCGGCAGGGGGCGCTTCAAGAGGCGCAGGAGGCGTTCGAGGAGGCCGTGCGCCTGCGTCGCGAGGTGGGTACTCCCCTGCCGGGCTGCCTCACGCTGGCCGAGTTGGCCCGCCTGCACCTGCGCCGGGGCGACCTGGCCGCCGCGCGGGCCTGCGCAGGGGAGATCCTGGCCTGGCTTTACCCGCCCGATGCCCCCCCTTTGGAGGGAAGCGAGATGATAGCGGCCCTCTTCGCCTGTTTCCTGGTGTTTCGGGAGGCCGGGGAGGAGGAGCAGGCGGTGGAACTGCTCCGCCGGGCCGAGGAGACGCTACAGCGCTTTGCCGGCCGTATCCAGACCGGGGAGATTCGCCGCACCTTTCTGGAACGGGTCGAGCATAACCGCGAGGTGATCGAGGCCTTCCGGGAAGCCTCGGCGTCCGGCCGGCTCTAGCCCGACGGGAGGCCGGGCCGGTTTTTGGGGCGCCCGCCGCCTTTGTCGGGGCAGGTTTCCAACCCGCCTCTACCAGAGCAAAGATGGGCCAGTCTATCGCCTTCCCAGGGGCCTTTTGGAGGCAGGGGCCAGGAATAGTGCAGAAACCCCATGGCGCGCACCCCGGTTCATGGGCAAACTTGCGGGGGATCGGGAATATGGGGTAAAATTGATGAGGAATTTCGCCCTGTTTATCCGCCGCCTGTCGGCAAGGAGGATGACATGGATTGCCCCCACTGTGGAACACCGAACCCGGAACAGGCTCGCTTCTGCGTCCGGTGCGGCCGGCCGTTGCTTCCGGCTGCCCCCTCGGTTCCCAGGCCTTCCCGGACCCGGCGACGAGGTTTTCACCTTTACCCTCTTCCTGCACTGGACGCGTTGAGTCCTCCGGGATAGAAACCGGGCCGGCCGGGTGATCCGGCCGGCCCGGCCCCCCGCCTGTCCCCTCACTTGATCAGGGTGATCTTCTTCGGCATGAAGTTGTTGAGCAACTTGGTGGGATCCAGGGTCAACGGAGCGCTCGGAGCGGCGATGGCGTAGGCCGTGTTGGGCTGTCCCTGGACGCAGTCCACGTAACTCTGCCAGTTCCCCGGCTGGCGGTTTCCGCAGTTCCTGTCAAAGTTGTTGCCATAGCCGACGATATAGGCCCCGAAATAGCCCACGACCAGGGCCACATCGTTGTCCGGCCAGCCGTTGCCGTAGTAGCCGTTATAGACCAGGATGACGATGCGCTCTCCGGGGGCGTACCGGCCTCCAACATAGTTGCCCTCATCGTACATGGCCTGGGCCATCCGGCTGGAGACCGTGCCGTAGAGGAACATCAGCCCGCTGTAGGGCGAGGAATGGTTCGATTCCGGATAGTTGAAGCAGTTATCGGAGTTTTTGGGAAGGGCCCAGCAATAGCCCCACTCCTCGATGTGTTGCGGCGGTGGCTCGAAAAGCGCCTTGGGCAGCGGCGTCTTCCGGTAGCCGCCCTGTTTGATGATATCCTCCATGTGTTGCTTGACATCGCCCTGGGGCGGCGGGCTCACGTTATGGAGCCACTGGTCGTTGTCCACCAGGTAATGCCAGCGGCCGTTGTCCACCAGGGCATCGTAGCGATAGTCCAGTTCGACCCCGCTGCGCGGGTTGGAGGGGCTGGGGACCGGCTTGGCATCGCCTCCCAGGATGGCAAAGGCCTTGCCAAAGTTCTCATAGTACCCCTCGTAGGGGCCCTGGCAGGTGTTGTTATTATACGGGTCCGGACAGGGGTTTTTCACCCATCGGTCGCTGCCGGGCGGGTCCTCCCGGAAGGGGGGCAACTGGCCGGGGTCGCGGACGAAACTGTAGGGGACGCCGCAATGGTCGTAGGGGCAGTGCCCTTCGCTTCCCTCCCAGTACTCGTTCACCGCGATCGGCAGGACGCCCCCGTCGGGTTCATACCGGGCGGTGGCGTGGGCGGTGGCCACCACGTTCCTCCACCCCACGACCTGGGCGAAGAAGGTGGTGCGGGAGATGGTGACCACCGCCTCGATTCCCCGGGCGCCCCCGGGGATGACGTCCGGTCCGGCGTGCAGTTCCCAATCCCCACCGCCGTAACTCAGGCGGTTGCCGTCGGCATCCACGTAGTAGGCCAGCACGTTATCGTTGATCGGGTCTCCGGGGACGCCGTTGGTGTCGGGCGTGCCGTTGCGCTCGGCGTACTGGTTCACCTTGCGCAGGATGTCGGCCACCGGCGAACCGCCCTGGTAATCCACCATTACCCAGGTGCCGGCGATGGCCGCCCCGTCGGCTGCGCTCTGGGCCTGTCGCCGGGTGTAGTAGGCGTTTCCGCCGTCCACCGCCAGCGCCACAAAGGCCAGGAGCGCCACCGCCGCCACGGCGACCAGGATGATGGTCTGTCCACGGCTGCGAAACGAAGGAAATGGATACATCCTCTTACCTCCTCCGGGCGGGTCTCCACCCGGTTCAGGGTATCAATTGCTGCGTATCCCGGCGAATCCAGATCGTATCCGCCCCAAAGGCGCTGAGGAGGGGCAGGATGGGCCGGAACGGATAGACCACCGTGACGGTGATCATCGTCCCCGGTTCCGCCGGGTGCTCCGAATCCAGCGTCACGGTGTACACCAAATCGTCCGGGTCGATCCAGATGCCCGTGGATTCGTGCTTGACCCGGTACTCGATCGAGTTCTGAGAGCCGCCGCAGTAGGACTGGCCGTCGCTCTCTGTCCGGCAGTTCGGGTTGGCCATGCCGAACAGCGAGCCCTCGGCGGCGGCGTTCTCCAGGGTGACCACGGTGAAATAGGCCCGCCCCAGGTCCAGGAGGGCCAGAAGAAAGACCAGGAACAGGGCCATCACCAGGGCAAACTCGACCACCGCCTGGCCGCGCCCCCTGCGCTTTTCTCCTGACCGTCGGTTTCGCCAATGCTTTCTGGACATCTCTTCCCTGCCTACGGACACTTGGAACAACTGGGGGTGCTCCCCGTGTTGGCCGTGACGACGCCGTTCGTGTAGCCGGCCTTGACAGCCGTCACCGTTACATCCTTATCGTTCGGGTAGGTATTGGTCGAGACCCAGCAGGAGCCGCCGGCCCCGCCGTAATATCCGCCACCCAGGGAAGTCAGTGTCCCACTTTCGCCGCCGGAAATCTGCACCGTCACATTGGCATCGCTGATCGGGTTCCCACCGCCGTCGGTCACATAGACCTTGACCCGGATGTACTTGGGAGGCGTCTGTGCTCGACAGGGGTAATTGGCCACAAAGGTGACCACCAGGGACTGAGGGGTCGGAGAAGGGATGGGGGTGCTGGTGGGCGTGTTGCTGGGCGTGGGCGTGTTGCTGGGCGTGGGCGTGTTGCTGGGCGTGGGCGTCGAGGAGGGAAGCGGCGTGTAGGTGGGCAGCGGGGTATAGGTGGGCAATGGGGTATAGGTGGGGATGGGCGTGGGCGTAGATGTGGGCCCGCCGGTGGGGGTGGGCGTGGGGGTCGGCACCACCAGACAGCCGCTGCAAACCGGATTGCTCCCCGTGTTGGCCGTGACGCTCCCGGGGGAGTAGCCGGCCTTGCTGGCCGTGGCGGTCACGTTCCGGTCGGTGTAGTTGTTGGCGGACGAGGCCCAGCAATCGCCGGTGGGGCCGCCGTAGTAGCCGTTCCCCAGGTCGGCCAGCGTGGCCCCCTCCAGGTCCAGGGTGACGGTGGCTCCCTCCACCGGGTTGCCGCCGGCATCGGTCACCCGCACCTTGACCCGGATGCGCCCCTTGTTCGGGTTGAACTCCTGCCCCCGGCAGGGGTAGCCGCTGAGGTACTGGACATAGAGGGCCATCGGCGGCGTGGGGGTCGCCGTGGGCGCAGCCCCGGGCGGCGTGGGCGTTGGGGTGGGGGATGGGCCGGGCGTGCTGGTCGGCGGAGGGGGAACCGGCGTGTTGGTCGGCCCGGCCGGCTGGGTGGGCTTGTGCGCCCGTGCCCCGGCCACGATCGTCCGCGCCGAGGTGAACTCGATGGTGGTCGGGGGGAAGATGGCCGAGATCAGCGGCGTGACCATAGAAAAGGGGTAACTGACCTTGACCACGATGCGGCTGCGTCCCTCCTCGATCCTGGCCGGGTCGGTGAAAGTTCCCTCGTCGGTCCCATCATCGTAATGGATGTCGATGTCTACGTCTTCAGGCGGCACCAGGACGAGCGTCCGGGTCACCGCATTCCTGACGTAATCGAAATCCAGCGGCTCGACGATGCCGGCGCGGACGCCCTCGCGGGCGGCGTTCGAGACCACGGCATAGATGAAAAAGGCCCGCCCGAACTCGATCAGCCCGATGAGAATCAGCAAAAGGATGGGCAAGACCAGGGCCATCTCGACCAGGCTTTGACCTCGACGACGAACGTTCATCGGAACACCTCAAGAACAACCTGAAAGCACCTTTTGAAATCTATCATATTTGCTCCGAGGCGTTTGTCAATAGGAGAAAAGTACTGTTTTTCGGCCCGGTTCTGTAAACTTTTCCGGCCGGGGCCGTCTGTAAGACCGATTTTTGCGGTTTTCGCGCCGGCCTTGACAAAGGCAGGCGCTCTGATAAGATGGCTGATAGCCTCTCCAAAGGAGGAAGACGATGGAACGATGGTATCGAGGACTTGCGCTCGCCCTGGTTTTCCTCGGCCTGCTGTCCACCTGTGCGCCGGCGGCGCAGCCGACCCCCGCTCCCTCCCCGCCCGGGGAGGCTGAAGAATATGGGATGCTCGTGCCCGCGCCGGCGCCGGACCAACCCTCCCTGTCCCGCCAGGCCGGCGGTGCCGATTACCTCCGCTACGCCCGGCTCACCCAGGAGGAAGGCCGGATGATCATCAGCACCGCCCAGTTGACCCTGATCGTGAACGATGTCGCCACCACCCTGGAGGAGGTATGGCGCCTGGTCGAGCGTTTCCAGGGCTATACCGTCCAGTCCAAATCGTACCGTACCGCCACCGACAACCTGGCGGCCAGCGTGACCATCCGGGTGCCTTCGGAGCGCTTCGGCGAGGCGCTGGCCGAACTGCGCAAACTGGCCTGGAAGGTGCAATCGGAGAGCACCTCCGGCGAGGATGTCACCGACCAGTATGTGGACCTGGAGGCCCGTCTGCGGGCCCAGAAGGCCACGGAGGAAGAACTCCTGGCGTTGCTCCGGGAAGTGCGCCAGAGCGAGGGCAATGCCCAGGAAAAGGCCGAGGCCATCCTGAGCATCTACCAGCGCCTGGGCGAGGTGCGCACCCAGATCGAGCAAATTCAGGGCCAGATGCAATACCTGGAGAAGATGTCGGCCATGGCTACCATCACCCTGGAACTGCTACCCCGCGAACCGGAGGTGGAAAAGCCGGTGGTGGAGGAGGGCTTCAACCCGCTGCGCACCCTGCGCGACGCCGCCCGGGTGCTCGTGCAGGTCTTCCAGGGCCTGGTCAACGTCCTGATCTGGGTTGCGGTGGTCGCCCTGCCCTTCTGGGTTGTCCTGGGCCTGCTCGTCTTCCTGTGGGTTCGCTGGCGGCGTCGGCGCGCCGTCAGAAAGATGTAAAAGAAAAAGGAGGTTTCCCGATGCGTAACCCGATGCAGACTCGAACCCTGGCCAAAGTTTCACCCCTTCTGCTCCTCTTTCTGATGCCGGCTCTGCTGGGCTGTGCTGCCTCCACCCCGGTGGCCAGGGCCGGCGGTGGAGGCGAGGGTCTCGCCTACGCCTCCGTTCCGGTCAACACCACCTACACCCCCGGGTTGACGGTGGTCGGCACGGGGACGGTCGAGGCCGAACCCGAAATCGCCTATGTCACCCTGGGTGTGGACCTGAAGGGGGATAACCCCGGCAATGTGGTGAACGAGGCCAGCAGGCGGATGGAGGCCGTCCTGGGAGCGGTCCAGGCGGCCGGCGTGGCCGAGAAGGACATCCGCACCGTGGGCTATAACCTCTGGGTCGAGCAACGCTACGACCCCCAGACCGGCCAGCCGACCGGGGTGGTCGAGTACCACGTCGTCCACAGCGTGCGTCTGACCGTGCGCGACCTGGGGAAGGTGGGGACGCTCCTGGCCGCGGCGGTGGAGGCCGGGGCCAACACCATCAACGAGGTCACCTACAGCGTGGCCGACCCGGAGGCGCTGGTCAGCGAGGCCCGGCAAAAGGCCCTCGCCGATGCCCAGAAAAAGGCCAGGGAGATGGCCGATGCCCTGGGGCTTGGCCTGGGCAAGGTGGTTTCGGTGAGCGAGTCGGGCGGGTGGGTGCCCGGCCCCGTCTACAAAGAAGCGGGGGTTGGGGGTGGAGGTGCGGTGCCGCTTCCGGCCGGCTCCTTCTCGGTCAGCGTGAGCGTGGTGGTGATCTACGAACTGCCCTGAGGCAGGTCCAAAGGTTCTCCCTCCCCTGGTCTTCCGGGGGAGGGAGAATTTTTATACCCGGAGAGGGCTTTGATTCAGGGCGCGCACCACCTGGCTCATCCGTTCGGCCAGGAGGACCGGCCGGCCCAGGTCCCGGGCCAGTTCCTCCACCGAGACCTCGTCCAGCGTCCTGCCCCGCTCGTCGAAGGCGGCCTGGGGGAGGAAGAGGATTTCCCCCCGCGCCTTCCGCAGGCCGGCCCGCAGGGCCTCCCCGGTCAGGAGGCCCGAGACGGTGACGGTGGGGCCGAAGGTGGTATTCTCCACCGGGAGCACCTCGATGGTCAGGCCCTCCTGGAGGGCGGCCAGTTCTCCGGCCAGGCGCGAAAGGAGGGGGGCGATGAGGGGGCCGCAGGCCAGGGTCAGGCGGTGGGGAGGGAGGCGGGGCATCCGCCGGCGCAGCCGGCGCCAGTCGTCCAGGAGGAGGCGCACCAGACCGACGCCGTTTTCGGCCTGGGGGAAGCCGTCGTAGCGATAGGTGGAAGGGATGGGCCGGCCGGCCAGGAGGTAGAATTCGTCTGCCGGGTAGAGGAAGGTACACCCCCACGCCTTACGGAAGGCCCGCCGGCGCGGTTCGGCCCAGCGCAGGAGGACCTGGGCCTCGGTGGGGGTGTAGAGGCGCAGGGGGAAAGTTCCCTCCAGGCCGGCCTGGGCCGGCCGGCGGAAGCGGGTCAGACCCACCGGCACCAGGGCCACCGAGCGTACTGTGGGGAAGAGGCCGGCCAGGTCCTCCACCGTGCGTTCCAGGTGGACGCCGTCGTTCACCCCGGGGCAGAGGACGACCTGGGTGTGGACGGCGATGCCCAGACGGCCCAGGCGGGCCAGTTGCTCGCGGATGTCGGGGAGGTCCGGCCGGCCCAGGAGGAGGCCGCGCAACTCCGGTTCGGTGGCGTGCACGGAGACGTAGAGCGGGCTCAGTCGTTGCTCGGCCAGCCGTTCCCAATCCTCCGGACGCAGGTTGGTCAGGGTGACAAAGTTGCCGTAGAGGAAGGAGAGGCGGAAATCGTCGTCGCGCAGGTAGAGGCTGGGGCGCAGGCCGGGCGGCAACTGCTCCAGGAAGCAGAAGGGGCAGCGGTTGGTGCAGAGGCGAATCCGGTCGAAGATGGGCCGGGCAAACTCGATGCCCCAATCGTTTCCGGGCGTCCGGTGAAGGGTTACCGTTCGCTCCTGGTCGCCCCGGCGGACCCGGAAGGTGGCCCGGGGCCCGTCGGCGTGGAAGCGGAAGTCGATGATATCGCGGAGGGGGTGGCCGCCGACCGAAAGCAGTCGGTCCCCGGGGAGCAGCCCGGCGGCGCGGGCCGCTCCGGACACGGCAACGATTTCTCCTCCGGGTTCACCTTGGTCCATTTTTGCTCTCGCCAGCCGCACCGGGAATTCCGTCCCGGAAGGGCGTCGAGCCTATTGTACCACGTCCATCCGGTCCTGGCACCTTTGTATGGGGGCAAGGACAGGGCGGCACCCTGGGCCGCGTGGAGGCGACCCGCCGGGTTGCTCCTACGGGCCTGACGGCGAAGGGGGGTGACCCACCGGGTCGCCCCTACGAACAAACATATTCGACGAGGAGGGAACCTGGCCGGCCGGGGGGCCGGCCGCGCCCGGAGGCTCCCGAGGCGGCCGGCCCGGGCCGGGGCCATCAGCGTTGCACCAGGTTGTAACTGGCCCCGTAGTCATCCGCGGCCGGCTTGCGGGCAAAGTTGTGGATGCCGGCGATGGGGACGCTGTTCGAACGGGTGATTCGTACCGAGCCCACGAAGTTCGTTCCCACCCCCTCGTTGGGGACGTAGAACATGACCACTCCCCCCGGGGGGGCGTAGCGTGTGCTCCCCCCCGGAGCCGGGGAGCCGTCCTGGTAGAAGTAGCGGCTGGTGATGTCGGTGCCGTACGAGCCCACGTTCTGCACATCGCTGCAGGAATCCCAAGAGGGAGAGGAGGCAGCGAAGGGGCCGTAGAGGGTGGAGCCGCCCCCGATGAAGGCGCTGTAACTCAGGTGGGAGGGGACATCGACCCGCTGCTGGTTCACCACTGCCGCCAGCGGCTGGGAGCCTACCAGGATGGCCGTGCCGTGCCAGCCGGCGGGGACGGCGCAAGAGGGTTCAGGAGGGAGAGCAGAGAGGTTCG
>Ga0078972_1006278_pt1 | contig 28524 bp, 27 predicted proteins | sample YelNatPaOPGAMG01_FD_67568 | JGI IMG/M metagenome (GOLD analysis project Ga0078972, IMG submission 67568) | Hot spring thermophilic microbial communities from Obsidian Pool, Yellowstone National Park, USA - OP-RAMG-01 (SPADES assembly) (version 2) | ecosystem: Environmental > Aquatic > Thermal... | reverse complement strand
TATAGCCTCGTACGCGTCTATGTTGTTCTTGATCGCCTCCTCAGCCCACCTCTTGGCCCCCTCCTCGTCCCCGTCGACCACACACTTTGCAAGGTTCTTGAATATTTCCTCTTTATCCATACCAACACCCCCCTACTGGTAAACACCATACTTTTTGGCAGATTCTACCATGGCTGAGATGTTCTCCGGAGGTACTGCCGCAGGAACTATGCACCCAGAGGCCAGCACAAACCCCCCACCAGCCATTGCCTTCTCCATGGCCACTTTGCACTCCTCCTCAACATCCTTCGGCGTCTTTTGGAGCAGTGTTACCCCAGGGCTGATGTTGCCCATTATGCAGACCCTGTTTCCAATGAGCGATTTTGCTCTTGCAAGGTCAACCTTCTCATCCACGCTTATTGCATCCGGGCCTGTATTCGCCATAACCTCCAGTCGGTCGTTCACGTTTCCGCAAATGTGTAGAAAGACCTTTACGCCCATCCTCTTTATTGCGCGTATCTCCCTTCTCAGGTAAGGAAATACGAACTCTTCGAACGCCTTCTTCGAGATCATGTCCCCAGACGACGTCGGATCAGAAACCCATATGAGGTCTGCACCGGCTTCGACAACAGCCTCAGCATAAACTATGAGGCTCTCTGTTGCTATGTCGATAAGTTCCTTAAGCTGGTCAGGGTTCTTCTTCATGTCAAGCAAGGCCCTCTCTGTCCCGCGCATCATGCATGTGTGCCTCCAGCATGCCTGCACGTAGCCCATTACAGGTATCGTCCCGCCAACAGCCTCCTTCATCCGAGAGATCCCCTTAAGTATGAGGGGCAGACGACCATCCTTCCTTGGATGGGGTATCTTCAGCTTAGGGAGATCCTTAGAGTAGTCATTTACCGCTGGGACGTCAACAGAGGGAGGCGCGTCTACAGGTATCTTGAGCACGCTGCCCATGGCCTCAGACTCGGCATGCACAGCCAATAGATCCAAAACCATGTCGTAGCCGAACTTTCTTATCGCGTAAAGCTGCGAGTAAACGTATTTCTCTGCATTGGTCATCACTTCAGAGAACTTGAACCCGGCCTGACGGACGCACCATTCCCTCACAAAGGGGGTTACAGGAACGCGGTCCGGTTTCTTGAGCTCAAATGCCGCCATTAGACGATCGTAGGGAGTCATTTCCTCTCTCTGAGACATTTTGACTCACGTATCTTATTTTGGCATTGATCGTTTTTAAGGTTTGTTAACTGTTCTTATAAAATAAATAATCAAATTATATTAATAAATTATCTATCATCTATTATTATTGTATTCATCCGCCTTCTACCATTGGCAGTATGCTTATCTCTTCCCCTCCAACCAGCACTGCTGAGGAGATCGGTATGGGTGCCCGACCGTTGACGAGCACTATGGCAGCAGCCCTCTCTGTCTGCAGGCTTGCCAGTAAGGGCTTCAGCCTTTCGAAGCGCCCTGCCAGATTTTCCAAAAAAAATGTGAGGGGAGTGGGACCTTCTATTTCGATCTCCACGGAGGGGACCCCCGCCGCATCTCTGATGTCCTGGTAGAACTTTACCGTCACTTTTCCCATGGCAAACCCCTTAACGCAGTCGCCCCATCTTTTCTAGTTCATCAGCAATATCCTTGAGCCCCAGCTCTTCTAGTTTGCCCCTTGTTGGCAGACCTGTTGCGACGTCCCATCCCCTGGCTTGATAGTATTCATCAAGCAGAGGTTCAAGTTCGAACTTCTGTCCCTTCGAGGGCCCCTCTGGTATGGGCTCCTTGAGGAACCTAGCCGGCAAAGTGTCGTGCCTCCTGTCGAAGCCCTCCCTGACGTTAAAGGCCTTCTCGACGTTCCAGACCCTCTCCCCTATCTTGAGGGCAGAATCAAATCCTCCAAAATCGATTCCTGTGGCTGCTGCAACGATCTTAGTCAAGAGGTCAGGCTTATGCCATTCTGTTCTGGTTGGGAACGTGCACCAGATACAGCACTCGCCCCATGTGAGGCGGTCCTGGTTGAACTTTGTTAGTTTGCCCTTCCCTTCCACGGTGAAGCGGTCAACTGCAGTGGGAAGCCCAAAGACTTCTTGGGTACCGTAGCTCAAAGCGTGGCTGCCGCCTATGTTTGAGGTCACCATCCCCAGCCCGTGCGCCTTAACTGGGCGAGGATCGTAGGCTGGAAGCTCGAGACCCTTTATGTGAATTGCAAATTCCTCAGATCCCTTGCCGATCTTCTCTGATGCTACCTTTACGCCCTCAGCCAAGAGGTTTCCAAAGCCCTCCCTGAATGCTATTTTCTTGATCAATTTCATCATGACTTCCTCGTCTCGCCATCTGAGCTCCATGCCGTCCGTGTCTTTGGTGGTTATGATGCCCTTCTCAAATGCCTCTATGGCAAAGGCTATAGCAACTCCTGCAGATATGGTGTCTATTCCGTAGAGGTCGGCGAGTTGATTTGCGGCTATTGTGGCGTCCAGGTTTGAGATGTCAAGTAGACCACCGAAGGTGCAGAAGGTCTCATACTCGGGCCCGTCAACCCATGCTCCTGCGTATGGGCCCTCCCTGACGTATGTGATCTTCCAGCAGTTTATTAGGCAGTTCGGGCACCCGGCATTCCTTATAGTTCTCTTTACCCGTCCTTCACCGTTTAGCTTCTCATGCTCGGGGAAATATGTTCCCCAGAAGTTCTTGTATGGGTAATCACCAATTTGGTTTATGAGTGTGTGTATCGCTGCGGTGCCGTACCTCTGCATCCTCTTGGCGCCGTGGGCTGCCGATAGCTGGGCGATCTGCTCCCTGACGAGTTCCTTGAGGCGCTCCTCGTCCGCTATGGGTATAGGCTTGTCCCCATAAACTGCCAAAGCCTTCAGGTTCTTTGCGCCCATTATAGCGCCCATTCCGCCCCTGCCAAGCTGTCTTGTACCACACTGAATGATCGCATACTTAACAAGCCGCTCCCCTGCAGGACCTATGACTGCAGTCTCGACCTTGGGGTTCCTTATCAAGTGGTTTTTGAGCAGGTATTCGGCCAAGTCGGTTGTTGTTCCCCATAGGGAAGAAGCGTCCCCGAATTCCACCTCCCCGTTCTCAATGTAAACATATGTTGGGCTCTCAGCCTTACCTTCAATGATCAGGAAATCGTACCCAGAGCGCTTCAGCATGATCCCAAGATTGCTGACGCATCGGGATCTGAAGTATGTCCCTGTGAGGGGGGACTTCGCCGTAACGACCCACCCGCTAGAGCATGCTTGAACGGGAAGGCCTGTCAGGGGACCTGTGCCCCAGACCATCTTGCTATCAGGTGAGAGGGGGTCTGTGCCAGGACTCATTATATCGTACAGAAGCCTTGCGGCAATGCCGCGCCCTCCAAGGTATTTCATCACGTACTCCTCAGGCAGCGGAGATTCTGAGACTTTTTTGTCTGTGAGGTTCACTCTGAGTATTTTACCCATGTATGCTCCTTGCATTGTCTATCCCGATCATAATAGGATTTCACGTTATTTAAGCATTATTTTTACTTATTTTACTAAAAGCGGTTGAAAATTAAAAGATATTTTTATAAATGTATTATTTGTATTTTAAATTATGTCCTGGTCTGCATTCTGCGCCCTATTTGACCCTGACGAGGGGAGAGATTCGATCCAGAGAAAGGTAGAAGATTTGGTCAAAGGCACAAGACCGGCGAATCCCTACAGGGCAGTTCTGGACTCCAATGAGGTCGCAGGGCTGGATATCATAGACTGCGGAGAGGTTCAGATAGAGAGCTGGCTATCAATTTATCCGGTTCAGGAGGATCTTTTCATGCTCACCAGTACCAATTTCGGGATCTTCCTGGACTCGGACGGGTGCAGGGAGTACAGAGAGAGGGTAAGGGATTATGTCAAAGTTTTGGAGAGACCACTGATGATCGGAGGGGACCACAGTCTCACTGGCGGGGTGGTTGAAGCCTTGATGGAGAGGCATGAGGACTTCTATCTAATTGTATTCGATTCACATTTTGATGGCATCCCCTCGCCAGTAAGGAACGGACTTATCGGGTACATGGCTGAGACGAGGCCAGACCACGAGAGGTTTGGCTACAAGCCTTCGGATTACGTATTCAGCTCCACCGGCAGGAAAAACAGCTATAACGGAGGGTCCTTCCTTTACCACTTAATTAACGAGGGGATAATAGAGGCTGAAAAAATTATAGTTTTTGGCCCGCTGGACTATCCGACAGAGAAAATGGAGAAGATTCAGGACCATCGGGTAAGGGAATTTGTTCAAGTCTATAAAGGTCTGGAGAAAGAAGGTGTCAAAATTGTACACAGGGGGATAATAGACGGCCTTGGCCCTGAAGAGGCTATCAAGATGTGTGTGTCTCCGAAATTGAGAACTGGCAGAGCTTATGTTTCGGTTGATTTGGACATCGGCTCCAGGTCTGCACTGATGGGGGCAAAATTCACAGACATATGCGGGATCAAGGAGGCGGATATTTACAGAGCATTAAAGGACCTGCGCAGAGACACCAGTAGTATAATAGGCTTAGACCTCATGGAGATAGACCCATGGAGGGCGGGCGTAGAGATAGACGGCTTAAAGGATAGAACTTACAGTATCTGCGGTAACATTATAAGAATTTTGACCGAGGGCAAGATCTACCTAGAAAAAAGGTACAAGGATGTTTTGGAGAAGATCTCGACGAAGAAAACACTCAAGGAAGTTGAAGATAAGAGATCCCTCAATGAGCTCATCAAGATGGGGTTCGCGGGATTATCTGGCAAGTACGTTAGTCTGCTCTATAACGGTGAGATATTATTCTCTTGAAGAACACCCGTAGAGTAGATCCAAGTTTAAAGACTGCCGACAAAAAAAAGAAGGAGTTATGCGTAGGAGACTACGAAGTCCTTAAAGACCTGCGACGGGAGGAGCTTTGTGTTGTGCGACCCGCATTTGGGGCACTTTATAGAGGACGATATCTTGTTTGAGGTCCACGAATGCCTACAGTCCCTGCACTTTATTTTATATTCGAAGGGCATGTGATTCACCTCACCTCATATCATCATCTCATAGATCTATCAAGAAGCTGCAGGATGTCGCCGATCTCAAGACCAAATTTGCCTGATTCTTCGTTGCGCCTCAGGTTAAGCACACAGAACGGGCAAGCACTAGAGACATACGAGGCGCCTACCATCTTCGCCTCCTTCAGCCTTTCCGTTGCCGCAAAGTTGGCAAGCTCAGGGTAGGCAGACATTACACCGGCACCAGCACCGCAGCACCATGCGTGGTGCGCGGTCCGCTCAAATTCAACGAATTTCAGCTCGGGGATGTTTGAAAGTATCTCCCTTGGCTCGTCAAAGACCCCCACATGGCGTCCCAAGTGACATGGATCGTGGTAAGTCACAACCTTGTCAGTCGCCTTACTCTTCGGTTTTAGTCTTCCGCTGCTCAGATACTCGCTGAAAAGTTGTGATGAGTGCAACACCTCGAATGATGGCTTCGAACCTCCAAACTTTCTGTATCCCTCATGGAACTGCCGGTAACAGCCAGCGCACGAAGTTATCAACCGTGTTACTCCGAGTTCCTCTATCTTAGCGATGTTGTGCTCGTATGTCTCTTTAGCCTCTTCCCAAAGACCTGTCATGTATAATGGAGAGCCGCAGCACCACTCCTCTCCACCAAGCACGGTGAAGTCTGCATTGGCTGCCGAGAGAAGGGATACTGTGGCATCGCAGACATCGGGCGTCCTGTAGGGGCCTGTGCAACCTGCAAAGTACAAGATCTCTGCACCCTTCTTTTGGGGTTCCACGCTCTTCTTCAACCATGCAAACCTGTTCTCTGGAGGTTCTGCGTACGGGTTGTGATACTCCTTTATGTAGTTCGCAAACCTCCTGTGCGCGGCGGGTGGTGCGATTCCCATCTTCACAAAGGTTCTTCTCAAGGCCATCACGGAGACCACAGGGTCGCTTCCAATCCCCATACTGCACTGGAGTGTGCAGTTTCCGCATAGGTTGCAGAAGTACGCAACGTCGACCAGTTCAGGTGTTGGCTTTATGAAGCCCTGCAGGAGCCCCAAAACAGTCATGTGCTTCCCTTGTCCTCTGTATGCCGCCTGTCTGTAGTGTGCAGGGTAGGTCGCGGTCGGGCAGTTCATCGCCCAGTTTGCCATGGAGGACATCTCGCACTGGCCACAGACCCAACACCTCACAGCCTCGAACTTCGCTGCGGCGAGATCTGGGTACTCGTTATCCTTGGGAAAAGTTATGTTCACCCATTCCCGTGGCGTCTTATCCAAACTGGCGTGGGTTATGAATGGTACAAAATCTATGTTCTTATATGTCAGGGGTATTTTTCTCTCAACCTCAGTCATTTGAACCACCTACCCATACTCGAACGGTATGTTGAACCCTAGCCAGGGAGCCATGATGTTATTTGGATCAACTGCGCGCTTGATCCTCTGGTACAGCTCAAAGAATCCAGGATCCATGTGCTGCGAGACCACCTTGGCACCCAGTCCGAAGCACCTCGCAGGAACGAACCCGCTTTCGCGTATGACCCTTGGGATGACCTCCCCGAAGAATGCAGCGTATTTCTTGACCCCCTCACCGTCGCCGCGCTCAATCGGGACCATGTACCTCACGTGGGAGACCCTGCCCTCGTTAATGGGTATTGTGTGTAGGGCAGGGACGAGCCCGTGCTTCCTGCCGACGCTCCAGGTGATTTCGTGAAGCTTCGGAAGGGCACTGTTGCCAACACTGCCATAGAAGCTCCAGATGTGCCCTGGCACCCAGCCACAGTACCTGATGCGTTGGTTGCCTGGCTCTCCCTCGCCTATGCCTCCGTACATCTTCAAGGAGGCTTCAATCTCCCCGAACTTTATGCCCGGGCAGTTGTCGGGAGTCAACTCTGTGACTTCTGGGTGAGACGAAAGGTAAGCAGACCAGTATTTTTCCCAGAGTTTTGCCTCATCCTCTGACTGGTAGTGGGGAGTGCATGCAAGTATATAGAAGTACTGTGTGCCTTCGCCTGGAAAACCGTAGTATTCCCGCATTTTGGCAATATCATCATCGGTCAAATCGTATAGCTTCTTCTTCTGGTCGAAACCCCAGTAGGGGGCTATGTTGGTGCCGTGTAGTACCAAGAGGAGCCAGTGGCCTCCAGAAGTGTTCGGCGCCAATTTAGTATACATAACCTTGGAAAGATTCTTTGCCAATTCATCGCACTTTTTGATTCCCAACAACTTCACGGTTAGGGCCTTCGGTTTTGGCCATAGCTTTATCGCCGCCTTGGTGACTACCCCGAGGGTGCCAAGTGCCCCAACGAAGATCCTAGTCAATTGCGGGCCAAACCCCAGATCAAAGGTGTATTTGCAGGAAGATATGGGCAAACTCCAAGATCCTGTGTGCACGAGTTCCCCGGTGGGCAGAACCGCCTCTAGCGCCATTATGGCTTCCTGATTTCCGTCGCTAATTGACGTCATATTCATGCCTATGCCTTTAAACAGGAAATTGGCTACTATAGAGGTATTCGGAGGGGCTGTGGTGACAGGAATCACTAGATCGATGTTCTTCGAACGCAAATACCTATAGAATTGGTTGAATGTCACACCCGCATCAATGACGGCGTATCCTTCCTCGACATTGACCTCATGAACCCTGTTCATTCTGACGGTCTGGAGCAGTATGCCACTGTAGCAGGGGAGTTTGTATGAGTAGGCGCTGGCAACATGTACAGGCACTTTATACCTGTTCGCCATAAGCATTATATCTTGAACCTCGAGCTCGTTTGCGGGCCTAACAATGTAGTCGGGCATCTTTGGGGGTTTGCCTGGAAATATTTGTAGCCAAGCGTCGTAGACCTCTGAAAAGATTCTGCCTGGATCCGATATAACGTTTGCAGGACCGACGATAGCCTCCAACTCTTTAAGAACCAATTCGTTGGGCATTAAGATCGCCGTCCTATCCAAAGATCTATTATTTATTTTTCTAAATAACATTTACCATATACGAATTATATTATTAAGTTATTTTTCATTGGAGGGTTTGGGAAAAAATTAAATATTGAACCTACATATCTTTGAGCATATTTAAAGGTGATAAAAGTGGCAGAACAGTTGGTTTACATCGACGGAAATTTTGTCCCAAGGTCTAAAGCGTCCGTATCAGTGTTTGACCACGGTTTCTTGTACGGTGACGGGGTATTTGAGGGGATAAGGGCTTATAACGGATATGTCTTCAAGCTGAAGGAGCATATTGACAGGCTTTACGCATCTGCACGCACCATCATGCTGAACATACCCATGACTAAGGAGGAGCTCTCTAAAGCTGTCGTAGAGACCCTGAAGAAGAACTCTCTGAAGGACGCCTATGTGAGGCTTATTGTTACGAGGGGCGAGGGCGATCTGGGACTTGATCCGAGGAAGTGCAAAAAGCCCAGCGTAATAATAATTGCGGGCAGCATTGCACTGCTACCGAAGGAGGTCTGCGAGAAGGGCATAAGGACCATTATCAGCTGGGTGAGGAGGGATCCTGTGGATGGAACTTCGCACGAAGTAAAGTCCCTGAACTACTTGAACAGTATACTGGCAAAGCTCGATGCAAATGCATACAACGCCGACGAAGCGATACTGCTTACCTCGAACGGTTATGTTTGCGAGGGTACCGCAGAGAATATATTCTTGGTAAAGAATGGCGAGATACTCACACCCCCGACCTACACAGGAGCGCTGCCAGGCATAACACGGCAAGTCATCATAGAGATCGCAGAGAAGAATGGGTTCAAAATTAGAGAGAAATTGATAACCGTGCATGAGCTATTAAACGCCGATGAAATCTTCTTCACCGGCACTGGTGCAGAGATAATTCCCGTGGTTGAGGTGAATGGAAGGACCATAGGTGATGGGAAGCCGGGAAAGATCACGCGTCTCATCAGGGAAGAATTTCAGAAGTACACGGCAGACCCCTCAAACGGGGTCCCCATCCTCTAGGCCTTCCACCAGTCGAACATGTAATAAACGGTCTTTTTTTGGACCTCATCAAAAGTTGCAAGGACAAACTTTTTCCTGACTGTGTGAGAGAGCCTCCCCGCCCGGACGATCTCAACAGGGTCGATCTCCGCAGAATTGGGGAGGACATGTACTATGAATGGCGCATGGTCAATCCCAGGGCCATACTGGTATACCGCAAAATCTGCGCCAAATTTCAGAGCGGGTCTCACGACGTAGCCCTTGTCCCTGAGATCCTTGTATACTGCGTAAAGCTCCTCAAAAAGGCGGTACTGTTTCTTTGACAATCTCAACAGCTGCTCTCTTGACAGGACTCTCTTGCCAGTTTTTACTGTTATTAGCCCCTTCTCGAGGAGATAATTTGCCTCGAGCAGGGAGAGTTCGAGATAAGTATTGATCTCTGAAATGTCTTTTGGCTTGGAGACATTTATCAGCTTGCCATAAAAGCCAGACCTGTAGAGCCTCGCGCCGTCTTCTTTTGACCAGACCAGTACCCTTGAACCATGAAGCCTAGCTTCGACTTTGTTGCTTTCCATGCCCAGTACCCCAAATTTTAAAAAGGTAAGTTTTCAAAAGAACTTAGATTTGCCCAATTCATAAACTTTGTTAGAGTGAAGGACTTTGAGGAGATCGCCAATCAGCCTCACAAGCATCATGTTGATAGTCGGGGCAGTAATATTCGTGATATATCTTTACTTGGCAGATGTAACGCAGATCGTGGCGACAATTCTTAGTTTAGACCTCAGGATTGCGCTCACTGCAATACTCATAGATTTGACGTGTATAGGCTTATTCGTTCTCGGGTGGTATCTCTTGTTGAAGAACCCGGGGATGAGCTTCAAGGACTGCTTCGAGATAGTTTTAGTCAGCATATTTGGAGATTTGATGATCCCTACAGCCTCCGTATCGGGGGAGTTCTTCAGGGTGAGTCTGACGGTCAAGAGGGGGAGGATACAGATCAGCGAAGCGACTGCGAGCGTTCTCCTACACAGAATTTTGCTTGCTCTGACCTTTGGTGTGGTGCTACTAGCAAGCATATTCAACTTAGTGGGAGATCAGACCGCCCCCGTTGCAGAGATCTATGCGCTTGGAGTTTTAGCAATTTTTGATCTGGCATTTGGGATGGCTGCAATGTACATGGCTCTGAGGGCGGATCTCTTCGAAAGGAATGTCGAAAAATTGGCGATAAAAATTGGGGGTTTTTTGAGGCGCTTCAGGCCGAAATACGATCCTGAGAGATTGAGGGAGAGCGTCCTAGGGGGGTTTAGAACTTTTGTTCAAGCGATAAAGAGTGTGAAGCCCTATACTCTCGTCTTGTCTTTCTTGGTGTTGACCGCCAGGTGGTTCTTGATCGCCATGATACCCTACATCATGTTCATATCCTTGGGTAGACCCGTGTCCTACTGGGTCGTTCTTGGAGTCACAGTCTTTGTGAGTATGGTACAGATGATACCCATAGGAATCCCCGGCATGGTTGGAGTAATGGAGGTATCCATGACCGCATTCTTCATGGGGTTTGGGATACCCCCCGCACTTGCAGCCTCTGCAACTATACTCACTAGGCTCGTCATCTTCTGGTTCGAGCTCGTCATAAGCACCTTTGCGGCATCTTTACAGGGGGTGAGGGGACTAATGATGAGCTATAAAATGAGAAATAACTCAGGCCACTCTGTGCAGGGCCAAAACCCTGAGATCGTCTGAAGCATCTTCTATCAGGTCGGCCATGTCTTCCAGGAGGCGAAGGAGGTCTCTGTATATTAAGAGCTGCTCGATCTTCTTGACTTCCATTAGTAGCTTGAAGTCAGCATCATAATACGAACTGTCAACCTTTGACTCTGCTATGTGCACAGTGGTGACCAAATCGATTGCCTTTTTAGGATTCATTGGAAGAATCATTATCGCATCCCTTAGGTGCTCATATTCTGTTAGGACCTCACCAGAAACCCTTTCAAAGAGCTCGCCAACAACAGGGGTCGGCACCCAGCCATTGTCCGAAATTCTGCTCAGCTGCCTAGATATGGACTGTGCTAACTCGGCCACTTCATCCACCCGGATGATTAGCCTAATGAAATCCTCCCTGTAAAGGAATGCAGGGGCGCTCTTTGTTAACTGCTCTATGAGTTCCCTCTTTATCCTGTCGGCATCCTCCTCGACGGCAGAGATCCTCTCATACAGGCTCTTCAGTTCCAGGCGCTGCGAGGCACTAAATTTTGAGAAGGACTCGACCATCAAGCGTATAGAGTCCTGAACCTTTCTGGCATGTTCCGTTATCAGATCAAGAGATTTTCGATATACTTCATTGCCCATGGTTGTCAGATCTTCTTGGGGTATTGCCAAAGGAGCACGCTCCGATCAAGGTTCTAAAACAAAATGGGTTTTATAAATATTTGCAAATGGTTTTCGACAAATAACATCGGGACGACGTGATCAAAAAAATTATTATTATTTATTAAATTTTATTAATTGTCATCCTTTCAAGAGAAATTATTTAAATATTTGATGCAATTAAATTTTGAGGCGCCTATGGATAGGTATGACGTTGTTATAATAGGTGGAGGTCCGGCGGGGCTCGCAGCTGCAATTTACTCTTCGAGGGCAGGCGTGAGCACTCTGCTTATAGAGGGGAACATGCTTGGAGGGAGGGCAGCATATGCCCGGGAGGTCGATAATTACCCGGGATTTCCAGAAGGCATTTCAGGGAACGAGCTTGTGGTCAGGCTTGTCAAGCATGCAGAGAGATTTGGCACAACAATAATGGTCGGTCAAAGTGTGATGGAGATGGAACTGTGCGGCAAAATAAAAAATGTGAAGACGATCAGTAGTGAGTTCAAGTCAAAGGCCGTGATAATAGCTACAGGGCTTGTGCAGAGGAAGCTTGGCATTCCTGGAGAGGACAGATTCGTGGGCAGGGGGGTCTCTTATTGTGCAACATGCGATGGCTATTTCTTCAGGAATAAAAAAGTGGCAGTTGTCGGTTCTGATGAGGACGCACTTTATGACCTTAAGTACCTTTCATCGATGACAAAAGACATCTTATTGATCCCAAATGTACCGCATTTTGACAGGGAGAAATCAGAATACGCCAAAAATTTAGGGGCTGAAGTACTAGAGGGGGCAAGGCTTGTGGAGGTACTGGGAGAGAATAAACTCACCGGGATAAAAATCAAAGATGAAAATGGAAAAGAGACGGTTTTAAAGCTGGACGGACTCTTTGTGGCTTTAGGCTTTACGCCTATATCGGATATAGCAAGGAGTGCAGGGCTGAGGACCACGCGGGAGGGATACATTGTTGTGAACGAGAACATGGAGACCAACTTAAACGGGGTCTATGCAGCAGGGGATTGCACTGGCAGAAGCCACCAAATAATAGTAGCGGTCGGTCAGGGAGCAACTGCCGGGATAAATGCGTCCGACTACGCTAAAAATATAGACCTCTTAACGCCAACTCAATGATATTTTTTATTGAGAAGAAAAGTTTTGTTGGTATGAGTTAAAGGTTACATCCTTGCTGATCGTACGGTGGCTATAGAGTTATCGGAAAGCCCAGCAGCCTTCATCTCGTCCACATTTATCCAAACTTCGTTCTCAGGTATGTCAGAGGTGGGAGAGGCGGTCAACTCCAGTTTTTTCTTTCCGGCGACCACGACTTCTATTTTTCCGGAGATCTTCAAGTATTTGTAGGTTGCATCATTCATTTTGCAGGTTCCCCGTTCTACATTTTCCTTCCTTCTGAGGCGCAACCTCTTTTCTGGAGGCTTTTGAGACACATTATCACCACGCAGAATTTATAGCACGCATTATTATAATGGGATTACCATTTTTAAGATTACTGCGGGGTGCATATTTTCGCGAAGTAGTCCCTGAGGTATTCTGATAGGTTGTTTATGGGCACCCTGACTTGATTCCATGTGTCTCGGTCTCTCACAGTAACAGTCCCGTCTTCCATGGTTTTGTGGTCGATTGTGATTGCCAAAGGCGTACCTATCTCATCAGACCTGGCATAGCGCCTGCCTATGGACCCGGCATCGTCAAAATCGGCGAGGTACCCCTCAGATTTTATCAGCCTGTAGATCTCAAGTGCTTTTTCTGGGAGACCGTCTTTGTTTACTAGGGGGAAGACAGAGACTTGTATCGGGGCGATTGTCTTTGGGAGTGAGAGGATGACCCTCCCCTCCCTCTCTTGGTAGGCGTATTCCATAGATACGTAGACAAGTCTATCAGCCCCAAACGAGGGTTCTGCGACGTGGGGAACAAATCGCCTGCCCGTGGTCATGCGCTCCTCCTCAACGAATTCGACAAACTCCGGCCTCACCTCCAAGCCATTGATAGAGGTTGGTCCCTTGGATAGCGCGTCTCTGAGTGACTGAGGATCGGCAACTTTTATGGCAGAGATAACTTTGCCAGTCTCCTTACCACAGTTGCTGGAAATAACCTCCACCCTTGGGCGCGCGACTAGTACCTTCTCCTTCACAGGTGTGTCAAACTTCTTGAAAACCATTAGGTCTTGGCCGCTGAAGGTCTGATGGCGAGACAGATCGTAGTCCGTGCGGTACGCATGACCAGAGACTTCAACCCAGCCCCACCTATCGAGCTTAACCAGCTGATCGAATGTCTGGGCCGAATAATGGGCACGTTCATTCTCCAACTTTGCGATGAACAGTTGATTCTCCTTGGGTACGCCGAGATCCGATATGAAATCGGTTGAAAGTGCCATGAAATAAGCCTGCCACTCTGAGAGGATCACCCTCTCCCTCACCGCCTCGTCCAAGGTTATTTCAATCGGATCGGCAACCCCTGCTGAGACCATATCCTCTGTCAATAGACGGAGTTTTTTCTGACGGACTTCATTCAACAGGTCACAGCCTGGCGAATTCGGATCAAAGAAGAACTCGATTTCCATTATTGTGAATTCTCTGAGCCGGATGGGCCCCTGTCTGGGGGAGATCTCATTTCGCATGACTTTACCTATCTGCGCGAGGCCGATCGGCAACCTTTCCCTCATGGTGTTGTAGATGTTTTTGAAGTTCACGAACATTCCCTGTGCGGCTTCCGGGCGCATGTATGCAACGTTCTCGGCATATGGACCTATATAGGTCTTGAAGAGCAGATTGAATGTGGTCACTTGACCGAGCATGCCCTTGCATTCGGGGCACCTCAAATTCTTCTCCCTGATTATCTCATCAAGTTCCCTCGGGGACTTTCCCTCTATTCCCTGCACATCGCCCAGCTGATCTACTATCAGATGATCAGCTCGAAACCTCTTGTGGCATGAGAGGCACTCCACTATCATGTCAGTAAAGTGGTCCACATGGCCTGAGGCCTCAAAGACTTTCGAAGGCATGACTACTGGGGTCTCAATCTCGTATATTAGGCCGTGGTGGCGGTATATGAAAGTCTCCCGCCATTTTCTCTCGATGTTTCTCTTTAGGAGTGTGCCCATAGGTCCAAAGTCCAGAAAACCGGCAACGCCTCCGTAGATCTCACAGGAGGGAGAGAAGAAGCCCCTCCTCTTAGCGAGGTCCATAACTTTGTCGTATTTGTCCATATGAATACCCCTGAGGTAGATTCAAGTAGTTGTTTAATGAAATAAATATATCTTGTTGTGGTGGTTTAGGATGAGCAGAAGCTTTTATGTGGATGATCTCTCGAAGCAATTTGGAGGGTTCAAGAGGGATTACTCTGAGTCAGATTTTGTACTTTTCGGGGTACCTTTTGACAGCACCTCGAGCTTTAGACCAGGATCGCGGTTTGGACCGGCTGCCATCAGAGAGGCCTCCGCAAACATAGAGACTTGGTCCTGGAGAACTGGCATGGATTTCGAAGAGGTGAGGATCCACGACCTGGGAGATCTCGCTGTAGTGCACGGCGACGCGTCGGAGACCATAAGGAGAGTGAAGGAGACTGTGGAAGACATAGTTATGTCAAGGAAGATCCCAGTAATGCTTGGCGGAGAGCACACCATCACTCTTGGAGCCTTGAGGGGGATGAGGGATGCAACAGTAGTTTCTTTTGATGCCCATTTTGATATGCGCGACGAGTACCTCACCAATAAACTCTCTCATGCCTGTGTTATGAGGAGGGCCCTAGAGGAGCTAGGTGTTGGAAATGTTGTAATTGTCGGGGCTAGAGCCTCGTATAGAGATGAGGTCGAGTTTGTGAAGAAGACCGGGGTAAACTACGTCTCGTCCCAGCAGATAATGCGCGCGGGAACCAAGGAAATAGGGGCGTGGCTGAGGGGGGTGCTGGCAAATTCTAAGAAGATCTATATCTCGGTGGACACGGATGTGTTGGATCCCGCTTTTGCCCCAGGTGTTGGAAACCCAGAGCCGGAGGGGATCACGGCATCAGTTCTTTTGGATATCATAGAGGAGATGGCCGACGAAAGGATTTCAGGGTTCGATGTTGTGGAGGTTGCTCCGACTTACGACAATGGGGCAACGGCGGTGACCGCTTCCAAAATAGTGTACGAACTTTGCTGCATGGTGGCAAAGTCTATCGGGCTCTGATCTCTCTTACGACCTGAGATCGTGCCTTGTAGAGAATCCTGTGCCCACAGGAAGGGCACCGTATGCCGGGGAGCGCTAAGAGCTCCTTGCTGTCAATGGTTTTTCTGCACCTCTCACAGATGTACTGGGCCATAGAAATCACTCTTTTGACATAAATTACACTCACTTAAATATTTTGTCAGGTACCCACGTCTAAAGAGCGTGGGCTTTCTTGCGACTTGCTGGTGAACAACCCTTCGATTTTCATTCTTCATTGATAGATTCCAGTTTTTCTGCAAGGATCTCAGCGAGTTGTTCTACTTCGCTGTAAAGGATCTTTCCAAGATCCCAGAAGATCAGTATGACGACGGCGAGGGCTATGAGCGGCAGACCTGTGGCAAAGTAGATACCTATGACAGGAAAGGCACTCACTACTGGAAGTAGTGCCGTTAAAGTTATAATTAGTGCTATGAGAAAGAGGATGTCATAAATAGCCCTCTTGACGAGGGTCACGTGATCCATCGTCATCTTCCTAAAAATTACACGAATTGCCTTAGATATTGGGTTTAACAGCAATAGCGTATCTGCAAGTATACGGTAGAGCAAGATTCCTACCACGGCCAATATTGTGACCGACCCCAGGGTCACCAGAGGCATATTGATGATCGGTATCATGATATTCAGTTGCTGAAAGTAAGGCATGAGAATGTAGCCAAGCAAGATCAGCATAACAAGAATAAGGAGTTTGGAGAGTATCCTCGTAATCCTCAACCTTAGCTTTAGGGACGAGAGTTTGTCATCTCCCTGAGAAGGCATAGCAATCTATTTCAAAGTCAGAGGGTTTTATATTTATATCTAATCGAGATAACCCCAGCACACAATTAAAAGGGATTTTTATGAAGATCGATGAATATGCGCCCATTGCCGGGGAGGAAGTTGTAGCAGAAATCAAAAGACTGGGCGACGATCTGCAAGGTAAGGAGATGTTACACATCAATTCGACCTACGTCGGAGGGGGGGTCGCAGAGCTTCTCAAGTCCCTTGTGCCATTAATGAACGATGTTGGATTAAAGACCGAGTGGAAGACCATCTCAGGTGACAAGGAGTTTTTTGATGTTACTAAGAGTTTTCATAACGCCTTACACGGCGCGGATATTGAGATAACCCAGAGAATGATGGACAAATATTTAGAGGTCAATTTGAGTAACGTGGAGCGTTTGGATTTATCAAAGGATTTTATATTTGTCCACGATCCGCAACCAGCAGCTTTAGTGCAGTTCAGGAGGGGGGGCAAATGGGTTTGGCGATGCCACATCGATATATCTTCTCCCAATAAGGATGTATGGAATTTCCTTGCAAGGTTCGTCTCGAGGTATGATGCGGTCGTCCTTCATTTGCCCGACTATAAAAGACCGGATATACAGATACCACAGTTCGTCATTCCCCCTTCAATAGACCCTCTGAGTGAGAAGAACATAGATCTGCCAGCAAGCTATGTGGAGAAGGTCCTTAGAAAGTACGAACTTGACCCCGAGATGCCCATAATAACTCAGGTCTCGAGGTTTGACAAGCTAAAAGATCCCATAGGCGTTTTCAAAGCATTTGAGTTGGCAAAGAAAGGGATAAGCACACTTGACTTCAGAGGGCTTCTGGATAGAGAGACTTTCGCATTTGATCTATTTAGGACGCTCAAGTACAGGGTCTCATTGCAACTCGTCCTAGTCGGAGGTTCCGCAACCGATGATCCGGAAGGGGAAAAGATCCATTACGAAGTCTTCAAAAAAGCGGTAAGCGACAGAAATGTTCATGTCCTGATGCTACCTCCAGATGCCCATAGGGAGATAAACGCGATACAACGTGGCTCGACCATTTTAATTCAAAAGAGCATCAAAGAGGGCTTTGGATTGACGGTCACCGAGGGGATGTGGAAAGGGAAGCCCGTGATCGGGGGGAAGACAGGGGGAATAAAGTATCAGATTTTGGACGGTGAGACGGGGTTCCTAGTAAGCAACATTTCGGAGGCTGCCGAGAAGATCCTGTTTCTAATAAAGAACCCCCAGATCCGCAGAGCCATGGGTATTAAGGCAAAGGAGCACGTCAGGAAGAATTTTCTAGTGACAAGGCACTTGAGGGATTATCTCGGTCTTCTGAAAGAGCTCGAAGGATAGTTTTTAACAAGAGAAGGTCGTAAATATTTGACATTTCAGAATTAACCAATCCGTGTAAATCCCGTTTCAAAACATCAAAGGAGGATGTTGAACTCATCTAAAGTGAACTACCCCTCCCTCTCGGAAGGGGGCTTACCGCCGATAAAGAGAAAAGGTTAGGCTTCAATGCCGATGCCCCTCTCCATCTCAAGTTTGAGTTCTTCGTACGCTCTCTTCGCTTCTTCGACGCTGGTCTCGTCCTCGAGTGTTGTTGTGTCTCCAATACTCTTTTCTTCAACGACGGCTCCTATTATTCTCCTCATGATCTTGCCGCTTCTCGTCTTAGGCAGCTTGCTGACGAAGTATATGGTCTGAGGAGCTGCGATCGGTCCTATCGTTTCCCTTATGTGATTTATGAGTTCGATCCTGAGTTGTGGTGAGGGAGAGTAGCCTTGGCGGAGAACTACAAAAGCCACGGGGACCTGCATTTTTACGGGATCTGCCTTGCCGATTACGGCTGATTCTGCGACTGCAGGGTGTGAAATGAGGGCATCCTCCAACTCTATGGTTCCGATCCTGTGACCTGCAACCTTCAGGACTTCGTCTGCTCGACCCAACAGCCAGAAGTAGCCATCTTCATCTTTGACAGCGAAGTCTCCGGTGTAGTACACTCCAGGGAACCGGGAGTAGTACGATCGCCTGAACCTTTCTGGATCGCCCCACAGCGTAATCAATGCGCCAGGCCAGGGCTTTTTGATGACAAGTAGTCCCTTTTCATCCGGGCGTGCGCTCCTCCCGTCTTCCGTGTAGACATCTGCGTCTACGCCTGGAAGTGGCAATGTAGCAGATCCAGGTTTGAGGGGAACAAGGGCTAAACCTGGCTGCGGGGAGATCATTATTCCGCCGGTCTCTGTCTGCCACCAAGTATCTACTATTGGGGCTTTTTCATGACCTATTTGCTTGTAGTACCAGTTCCAAGCCTCGGGGTTTATCGGTTCCCCCACGGTACCAAGTATCCTCAAGGATGAGATGTCATGTTTCTTCACCCATTCATCCCCGTACTTCATGTGCATCCTGATTGCGGTGGGAGAGGTGTAAAGAATTGTTATACCGTACCTCTCGATCATGCTCCACCATCTGTCCGGCTGTGGGTAGTCAGGGGCGCCTTCGTAAAGGAAGGAGGTTGCACCAGTGAGGAGAGGGCCGTATACAACGTACGTATGTCCAGTTATCCAGCCTATGTCAGCTGTGCACCAGTATATATCCTTGTCATTTATGTCAAACACGACCCTCTGCGTGAAGTTAGCCCACACCATGTACCCACCAGTCCCGTGTGTGACTCCCTTTGGTTTTCCTGTTGTGCCAGAAGTGTAGAGGATGAAGCTTGGATGTATACCTTCAAGCCTTTCAGGCTCAACGTAGGAGTCTGAGAAGTCAACGAGTTCGTGATACCAGTAGTCTCTGTCTTCAATTATGTTGACGTTGTTGTTTGCCCGTCTGATGAGTATCACTTTTTCTACTGTGGTCGTGTGTCTGAGGGCTTCATCCACCACTCTTTTGATGTCAAAGAGTCTACCTCTCCTGAATGTCCCGTCGGCTGTAATGACGACCTTACTTTGGGAGTCGTTAATCCTTTCCGCAAGTGAATATGATGCAAAACCCCCGAAGACCACAGAATGGATCGCGCCGATCCTCACTGCGGCCAACATACTAATCGGTAATTCGGGTACCATTGGAAGGTAAATCGTTATCCTGTCGCCCCTTCTTACGCCTATCCCTTTAAGTAGGGACGCAAATCGGTTGACTTCTTTGTAGAGGTCATAATAGGTGAGCGTCTGCCTCTCCCCGTTCTCCCCCTCCCAGTAGTAAGCGACCTTATTCTTCCTCCAGCTATCAACGTGCCGATCGAGGGCATTGTAAGAGATGTTCGTCTTCCATTGGGAGAACCAAGCGGCGTAGGGCGGCTCGGGAATCGGCTCATATGCAGGCCCATTCTTTTCGTACCAGAAGAGCTCCTCAGCCATCCTCCTCCAAAATGATTCTGGGTCCTCCAGGCTCTGCCTGTAAATGGACCTGAGGACATTTATGTCAGGATGAATATTTTTTGATGTCGGAAGGACTTTGAGAAGCTGCTCCAACTAAACCCCTCCGGTTTGGCGATTGGAAAATTCAATATATCTATAGGTAAACATTTTATTCGACATTTGACAATCGAATAAAGGCATAAGCAAAATTTTGTCCCATAAGTAATATATAAAAGTTGTTAATAATTATAATTATTTATAATTACAAATAAAAAGAATGGTTGGGGGCGACCATAAAATTAAGTGGCAAGATTAATAATCCCAGAAAATTAAGGTTATGGTGTAGGGAAGGAAAACCAATGAGGCTTATGAACTTTGGATTCAGTGTAGAAAGGGATGGAAGTTTGAGGGCACTTCCTAATCCCGCTGGGGACGTGCTTGCTTTACTTGAAGCTATGGGAATTTTGGGCAAAAAATGGAGAAGTTTCTCGGGGTTTATAAGCGAGGATAGGTTAGAAAAGGTCAATTTTTTGTCTAAGATCTACTACCCCATTTATCTTGTTCGCGAGGGCAAATATGTCATCCCCATTGATGGTATGGGGCTCCATAAGTTGAGAGTGAAGGAATTCACTGAATTTCATCATGAATATGTAATCCATTCATCTAAAACATACGATTTACCTTTAATTGGGAACGAAAAGCTGTTGCGCTGGTTAAATAGCACGGTTGAAGGGGAGATAGGGGACGGATATGCAATACCACACGTCTTGACAAGGGAAGAGGCAATTTTTGCGGCAAAGGAGTTTGTTAGAATTTATGTGGGTTTAAAAGATTACTTAGAGAAATTAGCCTCATCTTTAGAGAGCAGTGAGACGAGATTGAGAGAAGATCTCGAAAAAATACGTGATGAGTGCAGGAGAATTGATGAGGAGTGCGGGAGGAAAATTGCCGAGAAAAATATTCAGATCGAGGGACTGCTGAGTGGCAGTGAGAACGAGGTAATAAGGAAAATCAAGGAGGAATTCCAGAGACGCAAGGAATTGCTGAGGAATGAGCGAAAGAGCCTTGAAAAACTGATTAAAAACCTGATGGGTGAGCTCAGATCAATTGATGAGAGAATTGAAAAAATAAAGAAGGGCATTAATCAATTACGTGAAGAAATTGCGAGGGTTAAGGCTAAAAAAGAGAAACTCACGCTTGAAAAGAAGAGGATCGAAGAGAACATTGAAAAATTCGACAATATCAGGAGCATCATTAAGGAACTAGAAGAGTGCGAGAAATTGATTGAAGTGAACAAGAGAAATGAAGAGAAGTCCTTGGAGGACCTCTCAGAACTTGAGGAGCAAAAGGATCGAACTTTCAAGAGAGTCGAAGAGGTGCAGGAGAGGATAGCAAGGCTGGTAGAGGAAGAGAAGGTCCTTCCATCGAAGGAGGACCTGGAGTTGAGAAGAGCCAGAGAAGAGTTTGTCATGAAGAGAAGGGAGATGGTTAAGGAATTAGATGCCATATGCGCCGAACGCGATAGAGCTCTCTGGAATTTGCGCACCAGGGAAAGTAAGCTGAAGTTCGAGTACAAAAAATTCAAAGATCTCACAGAGAGTGCTATCAAACTTCTTGAGGAAGAGTTAGGCAAAATCAGGAGCTACATTTGGAAAGGAGTGGAACTGAATGAGGATGTTGAACTTCTTTACGTCCCATATTATATCACTTACAAAAATGAGAGGATCACATTGATCGAGCCACCAATCGTCATGGATAGGTTCAAGAAAGTAGAAGACTTTAAAGGCGTTGGTCTTAGCAAGGAGGTTGTTGAGGAGGTTTTTGGAAGCTGGGATGTTTTGTCGGTCATATTATTCGAGGCAAAGGAGGTTTTTGACGTACTGAGTAAGAGAAATAGGAACAGGATTCTTGAAGGCATTAGCATTCTGAAAGAGGTAGGAGCCATTGGCGGGATGCAGGAGGCCATCTTGTTGAAGAGATGCGCCTGATGTGGAGGTACCAAAAATTTGTGGATTAAAGATAGGTGGCGATACAATTGAAGATCCTTTACGTTAGCCAGTCCTTCTTCCCGAGCACAGGAGGCGTGTCTTATTATCTCATTTGGTTGTCACGTAAGTTGAGAGAGAAGGGACATGAGGCGGTTTTCGTAAACCTTCGAACATCAAAGACCCCTCCGGAAGAGCAAATTGAAGGGTTTAAAGTTTACAGAGTACCCAGGGCAAAGAGTTTTCCCGAAGATATGGTGAGAGAATACACAGAATTTAAGGAGCTCATCCTCAAGGTATTTCATGGCAAAGATATTCCGATCGACCGGCTCTACAATAAACATGTTTATGGTTTCAACGGCTACATGGGCGTGAACCTGTACTTTCAAGAGAGGGTAAGGGAGGTATATGAGAAAGAGAGGCCAGACATCGTCCACATACACGACTTTCAGCTTATGCCTTTGGGATGGTTGTTGAGAGGCTTGAAAGTGCCTATGCCCTTCACATGGCACATACCCTTCACGGAAGACGTGGAGGTGGGATGGAGAAGTTTCGTTGTTGGTTACTTGAAGGAGTATACAAATTCAATTTTTTCAACGAAGCCCTACGTAAATTGTGCTCTAAAGTCTGGTTTATCTTGGAGTAAAGTAACTTGCATCCCGCCATTTATAGAAGTCGAAGACACGGATATAGACTTTAGAAAGACTTACAATATTGCGGAAGATGAAAAGCTAATACTCTGCGTTGCAAGGATAGACCGGTTGAAGGGGCAGAATATCTTGATGGAGGCAGCGTCCAGGCTTAAAATGAAATTCAAGCTTGTATTTGTTGGGAACGGATCATTGAGTAAAGAGGTTTTGAAGGTAAAGGATAAGGAAGAATATTACAAAGAGCTGCAAAGAATGGTTTCCTCTAAAAATTTGAACGGCAAGGTGATATTTACGGGTGCTATAAAAAGGGAACTTTTGATGGCAGCCTATAAGGCAAGTGACGTTGTTGTTCTGCCCTCGATCCAGGAGGGTTTCGGGCTGGCGATCACAGAGGGAATGGCATTTGGAAAGCCGGTTATAGGAACAAGCGTGGGCGGGATTCCTGCACAGATATGGCCTGGCGTAAACGGATTTCTGGTGCCACCGGAGGACCCGAATAGTTTGGCAGAGGCTCTAGAGTACATACTCCTTAATGAGAGGTGTGCTAGAATGATGGGCAATGAGAGTAAGAAGATTTATGATGAGCTCTTCTCTGCAGAGAGGGGGGCAAGAGACCACATAGCGCTATATAAGAGGCTGCTCGGCGAGGCCGTTTAGGCGAGTCCATACTGGTGGGGAAAATGAAGATAAATGCCGATTTGATCGTGATGGACTACGACAGAACTGTTGCGAGTGAGGATTTGGGATTCAAAATCTCTGAGGATGTTAAGGAGGTTTTACTTAAGATCCCTCAAAAGAAGATACTCGCTACTGGGAGGTTGCATGAGGACATACCCGACAGGGATGTTGTGAGGATCTTTGATGCGATGGTTGTTGAAAATGGAACGATTCTCATAACAGAATGTGGGAAAAGAAAGGAAGTTTTGATAGGCGGGGAGTGGACAGATTTGAAGAAAAATTTAGTAGAGGTGCTCCAAGAGGGGCGCATACATTTTAAATGCGGGGAGGTCATCATATTTGGAGACATAAAAGACCTACCTATTTTGAAAGAGAGACTCGGGAAGCATGGTCTCCTGAATGACGTTTTTATTGACTTAAATAAAGACGGGTATATGATCATGCCGGCCGGCTGGAACAAAGGAAGAGGTGCAAAGGTAGCTGCGATGAGCCTGGGGGGAGGAAGGTTAATGGCCATTGGGGACGAGGTTAATGATCTCTCATTGTTCGAGATCGCGGATGTTAGGGTGGCCGTGGGAAACGCGGTGCCAGAACTTAAGAAGATGGCGGACATTATATGCGACAAAGATAATGGGAAAGGGGTGATAGAGGTGCTAACCAGCCTTGGAGGCTTGACTAAATGGTGACAGATTCCAGAATACCGGGATTTTACAAAATGTCCATACAGGAGAGAAGGAGGACATTAATTGAGAGGACAGGATTATCTGAGGACGAATTGAAAGTATTGGACTGCGGGCTTGATATTTCACTCGCAGACAAAATGATTGAAAATGTTGTGGGAACGATCCAGATTCCGCTAGGGATCGCTACAAACTTCAGGATCAACGGAAAGGACTACCTGATACCAATGGCAACAGAGGAGCCGTCGGTAGTTGCAGCGGCGAGCCACGCGGCAAAGCTGGCACTTCCGCAGGGGTTTACTGCGAAAAGCACCCCGCCAGTGATGAGGGGGCAGATACAAATTTTAGATGTGAAAGATCCGGAGGAGGCGAGGATTAGGCTCTTGAACTCTAAAGAAGAGTTGATCAAAAAGGCAAATCAATTCGCAGACGTGCTGCCCAAAATAGGGGGCGGGGTCAAGGACTTTGGGGTGAGAATTGTTGGACCTGCGGAGGACAGCATGTTAGTCGCCGAGTTCTTTGTGGACTGCAGGGATGCCATGGGAGCAAATACCGTGAATACAATTCTAGAGGGGATAGCCCCTGATGTCGAGAGGATAGCGCGCGGGAGGGCGCTCCTGAGGATATTATCGAACTTGGCCACAGAAAGGAGAGTTAGAGCTACAGTGGTGTACAAAAAGGATAATATCGGTGGGGAAGAAGTCGTCGACAATATCGTGAAGGCTTACAAATTCGCCTATTACGACCCCTATAGGGCTACCACCCACAACAAGGGCATAATGAACGGCGTCACCGCCGTGACACTCGCAACAGCCAACGACACGAGGGCCATAGAGGCGGGCGCTCACGCTTATGCCTCAATCTCTGGAAGGTATCTGCCCCTCTCCAAGTGGTACAAGGATACAAAAGGGGATCTTGTGGGAGAACTCGAGCTCCCAATGGCGCTAGGCATGGTGGGAGGGGCAACAAAGACGCACCCCGTGGCGCAGTTGAGTCTCAAAATACTAGGGGTCAGGACGGCTAGCGAGTTGGCAGAGGTCGCCTGTGCGGTGGGTTTGGCCCAGAACTTTGCCGCCCTGAGGGCTCTAGCCACTGAGGGCATTCAAAGGGGGCACATGGAGCTCCATGCTCGCAATATAGCAATAATGGCAGGAGCCAGAGGTGACCAAATAGACAGGATTGTTGACCAGATGGTCAAAGAAAGAAATATAAAAATTACAAGGGCGAAGGAGTTGCTGGAATCTTTGCAAAGAGAGACTGATTGAAATATGGGAAAGAACAAGAAAGCATTAACAATCTTGCTGTCTGTCCTTTTGCTCATCCTTTTTGTTGTCCCATACCTGGTTCCAGTTCCCAAATTACTCGGAACGTTCCTTCCAGATAGGCTTGGGAAAGAGGACAGCAAGTTCATGGTCGTCAACGGGTTAAAGGTGCACTACAAGATCTATGGCTCAGGGGAGCCTGCGATCGTTCTTCTGCACGGTTTTGGTGCATATTCATTCTCATTCGAACCCGTCATCGAAGAGCTCTCCAGGCATGGAACAGTCATAGTTTTTGACAGACCTGCTTTCGGCTTTACGGAGAGACCCTTGCTTGAGAATTGGGATGGGCCTAACCCATACAGTAGTGAATTTGCGGCAGATTTGACTGTCGGTTTGATGGACGGGTTGGGGATTCATAGGGCGGTACTATTGGGGCATTCTGCAGGGGGTGCCATAGCACTGCTTTCTTATTACAGGCACCCAGAAAGGGTTGAAGCTTTGATTTTCGAGGATGCTGCAGTTTATGGTGTGGGCGCGCCTTGGTATGTAGAGATATTTCGCTATTTCCCCCAATTCCAAAGGCTAGGACCGCTGCTTGTGAGGAGTATAGCGGGAGAGAGCGGGATCAATACCCTGTACCTAGCTTGGTATAACGATTCTAAGATCACCCCAGACATTATAGAGGGTTACCGCAGACCCCTCATGGCAGAGAACTGGGATTACGCGCTCTGGCAGTATACATTGGCATCAGGGGATCTAAGGCTTTCACAAAATTTGAGCAGAGTATCGGTGCCAGTCCTTGTGATCACTGGAGCCCAAGATGAAATAATCGCTCCTTCCTATGCGGAGCGACTCGCTAGTGAAATACCTGGCGCTAGTTTTGTAAAAATAAATGATTGCGGGCATATACCTCATGAAGAAAAGCCAGTGGAATTTTTGAGCCATGTCGTCGCATTTTTAGAATCTATAAAAATACAGAATAAGTAATACATAACGAAACAAAAATACATAATGTGCAACAACATTTGGATGTTTAGTGAACTACCTCACCCTCTCGGGCGGGGTCTTCTTGCGGAGGTTAAATAAAGTGCAGAATTTCCAAAAATCGTCGGGATCAATATTCTCGTTAGAAAGTTCCCTGGAATGAGGCGGTTTGATCAGAAACCAGTATGTCCGTTCGCCTTCCGCCATATTTTTTAGAAGCAGGTAGGAGATCACCGAGTCAGATTTCTCAAGATATTAATTATGGACTCGTCTTCTATCCCCTTAAAGACCTCTTCTAACTCCTTCTGGCAGCTCTCAATTATGTCCACTACACGGTAATTCATCTCTGCATAATCTAAAGCTTGTCTGAGTGTCGCTATCAAGTCTGCTGCCTTTGTGACAATGGATTCTTGGGTCCTCTGCTCCTCATACTCTTCAAAGAGTTTAAAGAGCTCCGGGAAGCCACTGATTGTGGAGAGTTCCTGCATTATCCGCTTTTCTGTAACTTTTTTTGTCTCTTTCCCAATTTTCCTCGTAAGAGATCTTGGGATGTCGCCTGCCACGGATTCCCCCCAATCATGAATGATTCCCATGAGTAGCAATTTCTTTTTGTCCAAGGAGTTCCCTGTATGCATCACAACGGTCGCAAGGATCGAACTAACTTCAAATGTGTGTTCTGCAACAGTCTCCGCTATTGAAGGCGGTATTCCCCGCTGTAGCCACCCAGTCCTGGGGATGTTTTTGAGAATCCTGATGGTCTCTGTCACGACTTTTGTGTCCAAAGAGCCCACCTTTGTTATTCAATTGCGTTTTATGAGTTTTAATGGTATCGCATATGAGTGCGAGATTTAGGGCATGTTGGATTTTGGGCGATGCGGGAGTTATGAAGATTGACCCCCGGCTGAGTGCTGTGAGATCCTCGGTTTGTTGGGCTTTCTGCGCCATTGCTGATGAGATGGGCGGAGGGCAGTATATATACCTCGAATGAGATAGAAAGATTCGAGGAATTATATATGGTGTTGGTATCCTCAAGGTATAACCCAGAGCTTGCTGAATATATAAAGTCTGTTGGGGGTAGATGGAACCCGGAGATCAAGGCTTGGGACGTTCCTGAAGATGCTTACGATGATGTTAAGTACAAGGCGATGGAGCTCGGGATCACCTTGGAGACACCAGCTCAAAAAATCGGGAGAGCGGGTGTAAAAGTTTCGCCAGGCACCGGCGGGGAGGTTCCGGCTCAGAGCAGGCCAGATTCCCAGAAAAATATGCAGGGGACCATTAGATTGAGGAGGTCAAGGGATGGCAGATTTGTAATGGTAAACATCAACCTAATAGCGTTTTCTGAGGACGTTGAGAAGCTCCTTAAGGGAGAGGTCAATAGTGTGAGATTCAGAGTCATGAGACCTAGACCTAAGCAGACTTAAAAAATATGAATGCTCGAAATTTTAGTTGAAAACGACTCCTTCATATACCATGCAGTATGTATGGTCCACCACCAATCGATTATCACCGCCGTGAGAAAGTTGAGAAGGGAAGATTTCTCTTAGAATTCTTGGGTGGGAAATTTCCTTGATCGCCAAGCGCGTCTGACCAATACACTCGTAGGCTTAAATGACATTTGCCATTTTTAAGTATCGATATAAAATGGGGGTTAATATTTGACATAAATAGAGCACCTAGGTTTTCAGTAATATCAGAGAGTATAAGAATTGCCAATTATTGTGTAATTTGCGGTAACATAAGCATAAAACAGATTAGTGAGGCAAGAAATCGTAGATAAAGAAAGGGCAATTATTGGATAGGGATAAATATGGATCAGGAAAATGAAAAAAAGAGCTTTTTTATGCCAATACCGGCAGGAACCCCATACTCGATTATAGCAGAAGCCACGCATAAGTTTAAGGTAGAGTTAGCGGAGAAGCCAATTCAGACGCCTTCAGCTGTTGAAGGAGACGCCATTCCAATGGCTTGGGTGCTGGTTGGCGACAAGGATGAGCTGATGAGAGCAAAGGCGTTCATATGTGAAAAATTGAAAGAAGTCTTAAAAAAGTTTGAATGATATTATTTTAATATAGAAATTAAGATTGCTTTACTTCTTTTCTAAAATCTCTTCCTTCTACTTTTCTCGCCCCCAGGTTTACTTTTTCAAAATCACTGGTTTCAGAGAGCTTACCTGAATCCTTCGCGGTTTTGTACCAAAGGGGTATGTTGGGTGTGAAGTCAACTTCGAGGTGAAATATATCAAAGCGGTTATAGTATCCAATAATATCGTGGATCTCTTTCTGCTCTATGATCGATGAAAGGTCTATGTCTGCAGTTATAATACCCTCTCTATCCATTGGTTGTTCAGCAACAATATCTCCAGTTGGACCACAGATCATTTTGACACTCTCCACGACTAAAGTCGGGAGATTCTTGCTTCTGGGGGGATCATCGATCGGTTCTTCACAGCCCTTTTAGGCTCCCACCTCATACCATCCCACCTCAGAAGCAAAGGGTATGCCACTACCCTGTTAATGTTCTCGCCCTCACGAGAACCTATATTCAGGACGCCTACAGCGTCCCTATTCGCCTCCAACCCGCAATATAAACATCTGAAGAGCCTTCCTCTTGTCATTATGTCCTCAGAGCGGCAGAATGGGCATTTGCTCGATGTTTTATATTCGC